>Ga0160460_100276_pt1 | contig 41292 bp, 30 predicted proteins | sample HID1973M_E6MG_FD_108238 | JGI IMG/M metagenome (GOLD analysis project Ga0160460, IMG submission 108238) | Enriched mosquito-associated microbial communities from UW Madison campus, WI, USA - HID1973M_E6 MG | ecosystem: Host-associated > Arthropoda: Insects > Digestive system > Unclassified ... | reverse complement strand
GTCAATCGTGGTGCCGAAGTATTCGCCAATGAATGCAGCGTCTGCCACGCCGTGACCAAGGGCACCGAAGGGATGATGGGGCCGAACCTCAACGGTGTGTTCGGGCGCAAGGCCGGCTCCCTGGCAGGCTTCAGCTACTCCCAGGCCATGCGTGACAAAGACGTCAACTGGCAGGCCGAGAGCATCAAGCAATTGATCACCCAGCCGCAGGCCTACGTGCCGGGCACCTACATGCCGTACATGGGCCTGGCCTCCGCCGACGACCGCGAGGCGGTCGCCTGCTATCTCAAAGAACAACACTGATTCAGGCCGCAACCGCGCCTGAACTATCCAGCCCAGGTAGGGGTTGGCTTGTCGGCGAAGACCGTCTTGAGTCTTGCACCGCCCGTCAAGACGCTTCGCCGGCAAGCCGGCTCCTACATTTGAATGAAAGGTGAATTATGAGCAACGTAGAAATCCTGCCCCAGGTTGCCGCGTTTATCGAACGTCGTCATGGCTGCTTCATTGACGGTCAGTGGGTATTTGCCGAAGGCGACAGTATCACCGTGGTCAACCCGGCCACCGGCCAACCGCTGTGCGAAACCCTCGACGCGCCGCTGGACATCATTGAACAGGCTGTGCAGTCCTCGCACAAGGCCTTCAAATCCCGCGTGTGGTCTGGCCTGCGTCCGGCGGATCGCGAGCGCATCCTGCTGAACTTCACCCGCTTGGTCGAAGAGCACGCTGAAGAGCTGGCGCAGCTGGAAACCCTGAGCCAGGGCAAGTCGATCAACCTGGCCCGCGGCCTGGACCTGAACGCCACCGTTGAATTCATGCGCTACATGTCCGGCTGGGCGACCAAGATCGAAGGCCAGAGCTTCGACGTGTCGATCCCGATGCCGCCTGGCACCAAGTTCACCACCTTCACCAAGCGTGAGCCGGTGGGCGTTGTCGTCGGCATCGTGCCGTGGAACTTCCCGCTGCTGATCGCCACCTGGAAACTGATGCCGGCCCTGGCCACCGGTTGCACGGTGATCCTCAAGCCGGCCATGGAAACCCCACTGACCGCCATGCGCCTGGCCGAACTGGCCCTGGAAGCCGGTATCCCGGCCGGTGTGTTCAACGTGGTCACCGGTGGCGGCGCCTCGGTCGGTGGCGTGCTGACCAAGCACCCGCTGGTGAGCAAGGTGTCGTTCACCGGTTCCACCGCCGTGGGCAAGGCCGTCGGTGTGGCGTGCATGGAAAACATGACCCGCTTCGCCCTGGAACTGGGCGGCAAGAACCCGATGATCATCCTGGCTGACGCCGACATCGAAAAAGCCGTGCAGGGCGCGATCCTCGGTGGCCTGCTCAACAACGGCCAGGTCTGCGCCGCGGCTTCGCGCTTCTACGTGCACCGTTCGATCCACGACCAGTTCGTCGAAGCCCTGGCCGCAGCGGTCTCGGCCATGCCGATCGGCGACGGCATGAACGGCGACGCGGCGATCAACCCGCTGGTCTCGCGCAAGCAACAGCAGAACGTGCTCAAGCACATCGAACTGGCTCGCCAGCAAGGTGCGCGCGTGGTCTGCGGCGGCGAACTGGTGGAAAGCGACGGCTTCTTCGTGCAGCCGACCATCCTCGCCGACATCGACCACAGCATGGCCGTGGCTCGTGAAGAAGTGTTCGGCCCGGTGCTGGGCGTGATGCCGTTCGACGACGAAGACGCCGTGATCGAACTGGCCAACGACAACTGCTACGGCCTGGCCGCCAGCCTGTGGACCAACGACCTGAGCAAGGCGATGAACCTGGTGCCACGCATCGAAGCCGGCACCGTCTGGGTCAACGCCCACGTGCTGCTCGACCCGGCGATGCCGTTCGGCGGCGTCAAGCAGTCGGGCATGGGCCGCGAATTCGGTCGTGCGGTGATCGAGGCTTACACCGAGCTCAAATCGGTGTGCATCGCACATTGATTGCAGCAGGCACCCGCTCCACGCGGCGGGTGCCTGTTTTTTTTGCTTTTCAGATTGAGGCGGCCCCGCATTTCGCCTCAACACCGCAATCCCCTGTAGGAGCTGCCGAAGGCTGCGATCTTTTGATCCTGGATTTTTTATCGGCCAAAGATCGCAGCCTTCGGCAGCTCCTACGGGGTGGCGGTGAACGCCGTGGTCAGTCGCACAGCCTCACGTCCCCAGCGGCTTCGCCAGTTCAATCCCCGCCGCACCCAGCCGCTTGAGTATCTCGAACAGCAGTTCACTCTTGATTGCCCCGACCGTGCGCGGGCTGGCGACGTAGCCGGTGATCGACAGGGTGATGCCTTCGGGTTTCAGCTGGCTGAAGCGCACGAAGGGCGCCGGTTTTTCGAGGATGCCTTCGTGTTCGGTGTAGGTGTCGTACAGCAGGTTGCGCACTTGTTCCGGGTCGATGTCCAAAGGGAACATCAATTCCAGGGTGGCCACGCCCTGGGCACTGCCGCCGAGGGTGACGTTGCGCAGGTTCTGCGAGATCAGCTGGGAGTTGGGCACGATGACGATGGAGCGGTCGGCCAGCTGGATCTCGGTGGCGCGCACGTTGATGCGGCGGATGTCGCCTTCGACGCCGCTGATGCTGATCAGGTCGCCGACCTTGACCGGGCGTTCGGTGAGCAGGATCAGGCCGGAGATGAAGTTCTTGACGATTTCCTGCAGGCCGAAGCCGATGCCCACCGACAGGGCGCTGACGATCCAGGCCAGGTTGGTCCACTTGATCCCCAGTGACGACAGGGTCAGCAGCACCACCGAGGCGTAGCCGAGGTTGGCGAACAGGGTGCTCAGGGACGCGCACATGCCCGGGTCCATGGCGGTCTTGGGCAGGAACTCGTTGTCCAGCCAGCGCCGCAGCGAGCGGATCAGGTAGACGCCGATGATCATGGCCAGCAGGGCGTTAAGCAGGTTGGCGGGGACGATGTTGAGTCGACGCAGGCCGTCGCCGCCGAGTATGGCGAGGGTGTTGGTCGCCAGTTGTCCCAGGGTCGAACCGACGCCACCGACCAGCAGGGTGATGCAGGCAATCAGCAGCAGCGCGGCGCGGCCGGCGCCGGTGATGATGATCGCGATCTGTTCCAGGCGCGGATCACCGATGCCGAGCAGTTGCTTGAGCGCCTTGCCGGCGCCGTGGCGAGGGTCGAACAGGTGTTCGCAGGTGTCCCTGAACAGCTGTATCAGCAGGTAGAAGCCGCTGAAAATGATGAACAGCCAGACCAGTTCATAGGTGATGAAACGGGCCAGGGAGACGTAGCCGATCAGCAGGGCGAGGAATGAAATCACCACCGCAATGCTGCAGAAGGCATACATCATGCCGGCCACTGTCCGGCCGGCCTCGGGGGCGGTGCCGGCGGCCGCCAGGCTGCGGCGTACCTTGTTGACGCGCAGTATCAGTGCGGCGATCACCCCTGACACCACCAGCGAGATCAAGCCGCGCACGGCGATCACCACATCGGCGCTCATGCCGGTGACGTTGGTGATCTGGGCCGTGGCGACCAGCACCAGCAGCACCAGGGCCAGGCGCCGGGGGAAGGGTTTGATCGCCAGTGCCACCGGGTCGGCGATGGCCGGCAGGCGCCATGAGGGGTGTTGCGTCGAGAGCAGCGCGCGGCTCAGCCCGGTGATCAGCACGCAGGTGTACAGGACCTTTTCGAACTCTTCGGCGTAGCCCGCCAGTTGCGGGGGCAGCGGCAGGTCGCGGGTCAGCGTGTAAAACAGCAGCTTCAGGGCGATGCTCGCGGTCAGCATGGTCGCCACCACGGAAGCCATCGCCAGGGCGCTGCGGCGCAGCCGTCCTTCGGGCACTCGATGGATGCAGAGCCAGGTCAGCCCGCGTTCGGCGAGCCCGCGACCGACGAACCAGATGATCAGCACCAGTGCCACCAGCACACTGGTGAGCAGGCGCTGGCCCGGTAGCCAGGCCCAGGCGAGGGCGCCTTTGACCTGCTCCATGAAACCGTCCAGGCGTTGTCGGTCTGCCAGGGGCGGGTCGAACAGCGGCGCCCAGAACCAGGGGTTGAGGATGCTCCGGGTCTGTTGGGTCACTTCGGTTTCCAGCAGGCTGCGGCGAATGCTGGCGATCTGGCTGAGCAGTTCGGTGGTGCTGGCCCTGAGCACCGTGAGGGCCTTGAGGTGACTGTCGACGCGGGTTTTTTCTTCGGTGAGGGCCGTTCGCTGCAGGGTGATATCGGACCGCTCGGGTTCTTCGGAGGCCAGGGGCACAGGTCCCAGCACCGCCAGTTGCGCCTGCAGTTGCGCCTGTTCCGGGGTCAGTCGCGCGGTCAGACGGTCGACTTCCTGGACAAAGGCCTGGGCCAGGTCTTGCGGGCCTTCGAGCTGGCTGTAGTTGGTGGCCAGGGACACCTGCTGCTTCAAGCCGTTGAGGCGCCCTTGCAGGTCTTGCAGGTCACTTTCGGAAATCCGGAAAGGGGTGTGGGTCGCACTGGCGACGACGGGCAGCGCATCCGGTGCTGCCAGCACCGCAGTGCTGCCGGCCCCGAACAGGGCCAGAACCGCGACTATCATCAATCCGAGTGCGTTGCGCATAAGCGTGCTCGACTCTGGTGGGTCACTCAGCCTATGAGGTTAGGCCATGGCACCGGGCCTCGGGCATTGTTTTGTCGGATGCCTGCGGGGGCGGGCGTCGTGGCCTACGCTTGTGGCAGGCCAGCGTCCGGCGCGCAGGCTGGCTGACTGCGCCCGGAGCAACGGCACCCATAACAACAATCGGGAGAGTTCCATGTCCTCTTTTATCCGTCGTTTCACTCGCGGCCTGGCCGTTGGCGTCACGGCTGTCGCCCTCAGCGCGCCAGCCTTTGCCCTGGATACCGTCAAGTTCATGGCCCCAGGCTCGGTCGGTGGCGGCTATGACCAGACCGCCCGGGTCCTGGGCAAAGCGTTGATCGAAGCGGGCGCGGCCAAGGGCGCGACCTTCGAGAACAAGGGCGGCGCCGGCGGTACCCTGGGCCTGGCGCAGTTTGCCAACAGCACCAAGGGCGACCCCAATGCGCTGCTGGTGGTCGGCGCGATCATGGTCGCCGGCATCGAGCAGAACAAACCGCAGATCACCTTGAAGGATGTGACGCCGATCGCCCGCCTGTTTACCGAGTACAACGTGATCGCCGTGCGCAAGGAGTCGGAATTCAAGACCCTTGACGATCTGATCAAGGCTTTCAAGGCCAAGCCGACGAGCATTACCTTCGGTGGCGGCTCCAAGGGCTCGATCGACCACATCGGCATCGCCGAACTGGCGGGCAAGCTGGACGTGCCGGTCAGCAAGGTCAATTACGTGGCCTTTGGTGGCGGCGGGGAAGTGGTGGCCCAGGCCTTGGGCGGCCAGCTCAAGGTGATCACCGGTGGCTACGCCGAACTGGGGCAGTACATCAAGAACGGCCAGTTCCGCGTTCTCGCCATCGGCGCGCCGGAACGGGTGCCCGGGATCGATGCGCCGACCCTCAAGGAAAGCGGCTATGACGTGATCATCGGCAACTGGCGCGGGGTGTACGGCGCGGCGGGCCTGAGCGCCGAGCAGCGCAAGGAAGTGATTGATGCGGTGGTGGCCGCCAGCAACAGCAAGGTCTGGCAGGACAACATTCAAACCAATGCCTGGACCCCCAGCGTGCTGACCGGTGACGATTTCGGCAAATTTGTCGATGAGGAGCATGTGCGCCTGCGGGCGATGCTGGTCAAGGTCGGGCTGCTTTGACATGGGCGCGGCGCGCGCAGTGCTGCCGGCGCAACTGGCGGTCGGCATCGGCCTGATCGCTATCAGCGTGCTGTTGGCCTTGGGGGCCTGGCGCTTTCCCCCGGAGATGGGCTTCGTGATCCTGCCGGCTTACGTCTACCCCTATGTGGTCGCGGGTTTTCTCGGGGCCGTAGGGGTGTTGCTGAGCTATCAGGCCTGCACCGGCGGTTTTCGCGAGCTGGATAACATCGACTCGCCCCCGGTGGCCGGGGGCAAGGCCGGTGCTGCCTGGGTCACGGGCGGACTGATCGGTGTCGCCGCGCTGATCAATGTCCTCGGCTTCGTCCTGGCGGCGGGCCTGCTGTTTGCCTGCTCGGCGCGGGGGTTTGGCAGCCGCCATCCGCTGCGCGACCTGGCCATCGGCATCGCCCTGACCCTGCCGATCTATTGGCTGTTCAACGCCGGCCTCGGTGTTGCGCTGCCGCCGCTGGTCAATGTGTGGATCTGACAGGAGCCGACCGTGGAGATTCTCTCAAGCCTGGCGATGGGTTTTGCCGCGGCGCTGACGCCGATCAATCTGATGTGGGGTTTTATCGGCTGTCTGCTCGGCACCGCGATTGGCGTGTTGCCGGGGATCGGTCCGGCGCTGACCGTGGCGCTGCTGTTGCCGATCACCGCCAAGGTCGACCCCACGGGCGCGCTGATCATGTTCGCCGGGATTTATTACGGTGCGCAGTTTGGTGGCTCGACCACGTCGATTCTGCTCAACACTCCCGGTGAGTCGTCGTCGATGGTCACGGCCCTGGAGGGCAACCTCATGGCCCGCAACGGTCGCGCAGGGCCGGCTTTGGCCACGGCGGCGATCGGTTCCTTTGTCGCCGGCACCATCGCGACTATCCTGCTGACGCTGTTCGCGCCCGTGGTGGCGCGGCTGGCGCTGAATTTCGGCCCGACCGAGTATTTCGCCATCCTCGTGCTGTCCTTCACCACGGTGTCGGCGGTGCTCGGCGCGTCGATGCTGCGCGGCTTTGCGTCGTTGGGCATTGGCTTGGCCATCGGCCTGATCGGCCTGGATTCGACCTCCGGCATTGCCCGCTACACCCTGGGCGTGCCGGAGCTGGTGGATGGCATCGAAGTGGTGCTGGTGGCGGTCGGTCTGTTTGCGGTGGGGGAGGCGCTGTACAGCCTGCTCTATCAAACCGAGTCGTCCGAAGGCCGGCATCGCCTGACCTCGTTGTGGATGACCCGCGCCGATTGGAAACGCTCGGTGCCCGCCTGGCTGCGCGGCACGCTGATCGGCTTTCCCTTTGGCTCGATTCCCGCCGGGGGCGCGGAAATTCCGACTTTCCTGTCCTATTCCACCGAACGCAAGCTGAGCAAATACCCCGAGGAGTTTTCGGCCAACAAGGGCGAGGGCGCCATCGAAGGCGTCGCCGGCCCGGAAGCGGCCAACAACGCCAGCGCGACCGGGTCCCTGGTGCCCTTGCTGACCCTGGGCATCCCGACCTCCGCGACGGCGGCGATCCTGCTGGCGGCGTTCCAGAACTACAACCTGCAACCGGGGCCGATGCTCTTCGAAACTTCGGCGGATCTGGTGTGGACCCTGGTGGCGTCGCTGTACATCGGCAACGTCATCCTGCTGGTGCTGAACCTGCCGCTGGTGGGGCTGTGCGTCAAGCTGCTGCAGATTCCCAGGCCTTACCTCAACGCCGGCATACTGGTGTTCGCCACCATTGGCGTGTATGGCATGCGTCATTCGTCCTTCGACCTGGTGTTGATGCTGGGCATCGGCTGGGCGGGGGTGTTGATGCGCCGATTCGACTTCCCGGTGGCCCCAGTGATCGTCGGCATGCTGCTGGGGCCGATGGCGGAGAAACAGCTGCGCAATGCCTTGTCCATCAGCGAGGGCGACTGGACGGTGTTTTTGACCCAGCCGATCTCGGCGTTTTTTCTTGCGTTGACCTTGCTGGTGCTGGTGGTGCCGGCGTTGCTGCATGCGCGGGGGATCAGGTTGCATGAGGATGATTGAGAGGACGAAACCACTATTGGATCAATATGCAAATCCCTGTGGAAGCCAGCCTGCTGGCGATGAGGCCACCCGACTCAATATCTTCATCGACTGAACCACCGCTATCGCGAGCAGGCTCGCTCCCACAGGGGCCGGTGTTTGTTGCATCATTGTGGGAGCGAGCCTGCTCGCGAATGAACGCGAACGATGACGCCTGTCGGCTGGAGATATCCGGCTGCTATCACACCCATTTCCAGAAAAATGTAGAGAAAGATCTTCGTTTCTCCATTTCCTACACGCATCACGGAAACATCCCATTTACGTTTATTTCCCCCGGCGTCAATCCTTAGCGCCGCACATTGCCATGCCTGCGTTTTCACTCGAGAGCCGGGGCAATTTGCGCTTCGGCGGGCGCACTGGAGCCCCGTTCAAATCATCAACCCACACGGATTTGAGGCTATGACCAAGGGATATTTCATTTGCAAAGGCGACAAGACCAGCTGTGGTGGCGAGGTGCTGGAGGGCGATACCCGCATCACGATGTTTGGCTTCGCCCATGCTCGCGCAGGGGATCGCGTGTCCTGCGGCAAGAACAGTGGATCCTTCCAGATTCTGGGGGGGGTCTCCTACATTGACAGCCACGGCAGGCCCATAGCCGGCACGTTGGACAGTGTCAGCAGTTGTCCCTGCAAAGCCACGCTAAAGCACACGGTTACGATCACTAGCTATATCTCTCAGGCTACCTCAGCGCCCCCCACAGCCAGGGCCGTTCCCCAACCCTTCACACCTCCGGCCCCCGGCCAACCGGTCATAGCTCGCCGGTCCGGGTCTGCTTCGGCACCCAAGACCGTCACGACAACCGTCAGCGAACGGCCGGGAACGCTCTGCGAGAACCTCTGGCGCGGCTACCAGCAACGGGTCGAAAACGTCGTGGCACCGGGTGGCAAGCTGATCACCGACCCGAAAGCGCGCAACAAGGCGATCAATGCCGCCTATGCGCAGCTGTGGCGCCATGATCAGCGCTTCCAGTGGGCGGGGCTGGCGGCCTTTGCCTCGAAGCAAGTTGGCTGCGGGCTGCTGCACGCGGCAGAGTCGATCGAGAAGATGCAGGCTGAAGAGGAGACGGTGCAGCAGTTACGGGACAGCGCCCGCAAAGGCCTGGTGGGATTGATCAGCCCCAGTGAGCGCGAAAAGCGCGCGGCGATAATGGAGTTTGAACAGCGCCAACGGGATTACGAGCAGGCCAATCGTGACAACCCGGTGTGGGGGTTGACCCATTGGGGTGTCGACAAAGCGCTGCCCCTTTCGCAACAGATGTACCGGTATGTGCACGAGATGCTGGCCATGGGTAACACCACGCTATTCCTGGATGTGTATCCGTTGCATGTGTTTTATGCGGAGCGGGGGTTGGAGGCGCTTAGGAACTGCCTGGATTCACGGAAGAACATCTATGGCACTGGTGAGCATGAGGTGTTGTGGCCGGTGGGGCAGGAAACGCTGAGGTTTGGAGTTGACCATGATGAAATCCTCTTGGCCTTCGAGGCGATTGAGGCTGGTCAAATCGCGGAAAGTGTCGCGCTTCTTGCCGAACACGAGCAGGTCAACATCTTGCAACCGGCGATGTACGAAGTCACTGGACTGGAATGGTTGCTGCGCAGTAACCATTTCTCCTACGTCACCAACTTTCCTTCCGGGGCTGCTCAGGCCATTGAGCTGACGCTGGCCAGCCAGTGCCGTCCCGTCGAGGACGGACGCACCATTGGTTTTAGCAGCAATCCCTTCGCCAACCTGGCTGATGTCGGGCGGCGTATGGACTTCGTGCTAAAAGCCGCGGCGCAGTTTGACCAATTGCTGCATAGCGACCAGCGCGGTCAGATTGAGCGGTCGATTCGGGAAATCGCCTTGGGTGGGGGCGTTCGATGAGTTTGATGCATCCTCTGAGTTGGCGGCGTGGCATTTTGGTATTGGTGGTCGCATCCCTCCTGTCGCTGTCAGCTATTGAGTTGCTATCGGACGAACCGGAAATCGCCTTGGTGATTGGCGAGCCATACGAAGCCATGCGCCAGCGTTCCAGCTCGAGTATCGGTCCCGCCATACCGGGGCATTCCTGGTTCAACATTCCCGAGTCTGATGCTCGTCTTCGCTTCGCAGATCCCCAGTTTGGCTTTGTAACGCCTTTGGCCCGATTCTTTACCGTGAGTTTTACTGACGAAAAGGTGAGAAGTGTCCGCATGTCCCCCCAGATCGAACCACTACTACTCGACGACACCCTCAAAGTCTTACTGGATCTGCAAGATCAGTGGCGTGCAGCCGGATGGGTCCCCATCCGGCTCAACAACTACCCGTCGTTCGCCGACACGCCGCAATGGCGAGCCCAACTGCGCGATATCAACAAAGGCGGTACAGCCTACTGGCGAGCCGGCGATAAATATCAACTGATGCTGCTGGCTCATCGCTTCAAGGACAAAAAACGTCCCACCGAGGAGCGCTACCTCATCACATTGGGGATCCACCGATCGCGGGGTGTGCAATGAGCCTCTGCCGCCTGGGTTGGTTATTTCAAGGAGACGGCACAAAATCTTGTGGGATCGGGCTTGGTCCGGGCGGCGTTCCGACGAAAGCGCAGTGTCAGGCAGCGATGATGGTGAATGTGTTGGCCTCTTACTGAGCAAGCTCGCTCCCACAGTGGATCTTCAGCGAACACAAAGTTTGTGAACAACAGAGATCACATTGTGGGAGATCACATTGTGGGAGCGAGCTTGCTCGCGATTGCGGTGTGTCAGCCAAGATCATTGCTGACTGATCCGCCGCCATCGCCAGCAGGCTGACTCTCACGATGTTGCGTGCACACAGGACCTTTTGTGGAAAGTCCCTACAGGGAGCGGGTCTGTGCGGTAAACCACTGCATCACCTGCGCGCACGCCGGGTGCACAGTCGCCGAGGGTTGCAGGCACAGCGCGTAAATGCCGCGGGTGTGCAGGGGTTCGCCGAACGGGATCACCAGCAGGCCACGCTCGATCGATTCGCCGGCCAGGGTCATGTCGGTCATCGCCACGCCCAGCCCGCGCGCGGCGGCATCCAGGGCCAGTTCGTCGAGATTGAAGGGGATGTGCCTATAGTCCTGCAGCGGCCTGCCGCCATTGGCGGACAGCCACGTCAGCCAGTCATTCTGGTCGGCGGAGCGGTGCAGCAGGGCGAAGTGCCGTAAATCCTCCAGTGACGCCAATGGCTGTGCCGGGCTGCCCAGGCCCGGCGCGCACACGGGCACCAGGGCTTCTTCGAACAGGGTCAGGTAATCCGCTGCAGCGGAGGGTTCCGGCAGATAGAGGATGTAAGCGTCACTGTCGCTGGCCGGTTCGACGATCTCCGTGGCTACGGTTTCGATCGCCAGGGAAACGTCGGGATGGTGCCGGTAAAAATCGCTCAACTTCGGCAGCAGCCAGCGCACCGCCAGAGAGACGTGCATGCGGATGCGGAACGGGCGTTTTTTCGGTGCCAGCCGATCCGTTAAAGCCTGAAGCTGTTCGAGGATGGCCCGCGCACTGGCCAGCACCTGCTCGCCTTGCGCCGTCAGTTGCAGGCTGCGACTGTTCCTGACGAACAGGGCAACATCGAAGTGACTCTCCAGTTGCTGAATCTGCCGGCTCACCGCGCTTTGGGTCAGGCAGAGCTTTTGCGCGGCCTGGGTGAAGCTACCGGATTCGGCGACTTCAATCAGGGCCTGCAAGCCCTGCATCGAAGGCAGGTGACGAATCTTGTCCATGCGTTTTGCGAATGCCTCAATGATTTAATAGCGTTGGTCGCCGCTGTCTGCAGCCTTTAAATTCTAGTCATCGCTGTCGCCATCGCCAAGTACTCATGCGAATCAAGCATGGATTGTCGGGCCGGCTCGCAGAACAAGAAGACGAGGTGAGCATGGAAAATATCTGTGGCTGGATTGCACAAGCGGGAAGTTCACCGCTGCGCAATTCGCTCAAGGGCATCGAGCAGGCCGACTGGTTGATCATCGGTGGCGGTATCACCGGCCTGAGTGCCGCCCATGCCCTGGCGCAAATGCATCCCCAGGCGCGCATCGTCGTCGTGGATCGCCAGCGCGCCGCGCAAGGGGCGTCGGCGCGCAACTCCGGGTTTGTCGTGGCCCATGAGCATCCAGCCCCTGGCGAACTGCTCGGCAGTGAAGGCTTCGCCGGGTATGAAGCGGATACCTCGATCGGCCGAGCCGCCGCCGATGAAGTGCGCAAGCAGATCACTCGCCATGGCATCGACTGCGACTTGCGTGAATCGGGTTACTTTTTTGCCGTCAACGATCCGCGCAAGTTGACCCGGGTCGACGCCAAGGTCCGGACCCTGCACGCCGTCGGGGCTTCAGCGCAGTTTCTGCAAGGCGAACAACTGGTCGAAAAGCTCGGCACCCGCCACTACCAGGCGGCGATCTGGTGTGGCAACGGCAATGCGCTGCTGCAGCCGGCGAAGTATGTGAAAGGCTTGCTGGATGCCTTGCCGCCCAAGGTCACGGTCTACGAGAACACCGAGATCAGCGCCCTTGAGCGCCTGGGCGACGGTCGTCTGAGTGCCCGCGCTCGCGATGGTTGCGTGGAGGCCAGGCAGGTGCTGGTGTGCCTGAATGCCTTCGTCTCCCGTGCCGGGGTAGAGGACAGCGGCACTTTCCCGATGGAGCTCAGCGCCAGCCTGACCCGGCCGCTCAGCGATGCCGAATACAACGCCCTGGGCGCCGTCGAGCCCTGGGGCGTGCTGTCCACCCGGCCATTGGGGGCGACGGTGCGCCTGACCCCGGATCGACGGGTGATGATCCGCAATACCGCGGAATATCGCTGCCGGGACCTGTCCCTCGCTGAACTGGCCAGCCGCCGGGAGCATCACGTGCGGGGTTTGCAGCGTCGTTTTCCGCAACTGGGCGAACACGACATCGAATACACCTGGACCGGCCACCTCAGCGCCTCCCGATCCGGGCAACCGTATTTTGCCGAGGTTGAGCAGGGCGTGTTTGCCGTGGCCGGCTGCAATGGCTCGGGGGTGGCCCGCGGCACGCTGTGGGGCCGCTTGCTCGCGGAAATGGCCTCGGGGCGCGATTCACCGCTGCTGCGCTCGGTGCTGGCGCGCGCACAACCCGGCTGGCTGCCGCCCAAACCGCTGCTCGACCTCGGTGCCATGTTGCGCATGCGTGTGGAAGCGGCCCGGGCCCGAAGCGAAATCTGAGATTCAGAACAAGAACAACAGCTCTTCACATCGAAGGTGATTCAACATGCGCGTCAAGACTCTTTCCCTGATGGCGGCAATCTGCACGTTTTCCGCCGTCGGCCACGCCGACGAAACGGTGAACATTTCCAACTGGAACGGCTACATCGCCGACGACACCTTGCCCAGCTTCACCCAGGCCACGGGGATCAAGGCCACCTACGACATTCACGACAGCAACGAAGTGCTGGAGTCCAAACTGATGACCGGCAACACCGGTTATGACGTGGTCAGTCCGTCGAACCACTTCCTGTCGCGCCTGATCAAGGCCGGCGCTATCCAGAAGCTCGACCGCAGCCAGTTGCCCAACTGGAAAAACCTCGACCCGGCCCTGATGAAAAAACTCGAGGTCAACGACCCGGGCAACCAGTACGGCTTTCCCTACATGTGGGGCACTGCCGGCATCGGCTACAACGTTGAGAAGATCAAGGCGATTTTCGGCAATACCGATGTCACCAAATCCTGGAGCCTGTTCTTCGACGAGAACAACATCAGGAAGCTCAGCGAATGCGGTGTGGCGATCATCGACAACCCGACCCAGGTCTTGCCCATCACCCTCAATTACCTCGGCTTGCCGCCCCACAGCCACGAGCCGGCGGACTACAAGAAGGCCGAGCAGGCGCTGCTGAAAATCCGTCCCTATGTGCAGTATTTCCATGCGTCCAAGTACATCAGCGACCTGGCCAATGGCAACGTCTGCGCGGTGATCGGCTTCAACGGCGATATCGTCCAGGCCGCCGCCAGTGCCCGGGAGGCGAAAAACGGCATCGACATTGCCTACTCGATTCCCGATGAAGGTTCGACCTTGTGGCTGGACATGGTGGTGATGCCGAAAAACGCGCCCCATGAAAAGAACGCCTATGCGTACATGAATTACCTGCTGGAGCCGAAGGTCATTGCCAATATCAGCAACAGCATCCATTACGCCAATCCCAACAGCGCGGCGGATGGTTTTGTCGACCCGGGGGTGAAGCAGGACCTGGCGATCTATCCGCCGAAAGCGGTGATGGACAAGCTGTTTACCGTCGAGGATCTGCCGGCGGCGATTGCGCGGTTGAGCACGCGGTTGTGGACGAAGCTGAAGACCAATACCTGAGTGTGCGGGTATTTATAACGCACAAAATTTGTGATCACTGAAGATCAACTGTAGGAGCGAGCCTGCTCGCGATGGTGTGTCAGGCGGCACCTATTTCACTGACACTCCATCGCGAGCAGGCTCGCTCCTACAAAGGGGCGGCATGGCACACAAATTGTGTGCTCGCTGAAGATCACTGTGGGAGCGGGCTTGCCCGCGATGACGGTGTGTCAGCTGCCAGTGACGGCGAATGACACTCCCTCATCGCTGGCAAGCCAGCTCCTACAGGGGGATGTGGTGACTGGCAGGCAACGGTTTATCGGGAAATTGCGAACTTTGCGGGGCAAGGATTCCTCGAACCAGAAGGGCAGGTGCCCGGATGCCGAGGCTCCAATCGTGCAAGCCAACCAACAATCACGCTTCGACCTGACGCTGCTGCTGATTTTCTTGCTGATCGTCCTGCTCTCGGGCCTGGCCCCGCGCAGCCGGGTGGATTGGGCGCTGGAAAATCTTCTGGTGCTTGTACTACTCGGTGTAATGGCAGCTGCCTATCGCTGGTTTCGCCTGTCGGCACTGTCCATTGCCCTGGTGTTCGCCTTCCTCTGCGTCCACGAACTGGGCGCCCACTACACCTATTCCCTGGTGCCCTACAACCAGTGGTGTTCGGACATGTTCGGCGCCAGCTTCGACAAGACCTTCGGTCTCAAACGCAACCATTACGATCGCCTGGTGCACCTCAGCTACGGTTTGCTGCTGGTGTATCCGGTGCGCGAAATCTTGCTGCGCCTGACGCCGTTGCGCGGCGCCTGGCTGTTTTTCATCACCCTTAACCTCATGCTGTCGACCTCGGCCGTGTATGAATTGGTGGAGTGGATCGGTGGCGCCTATCTGGGCGATGACACCGGGCAAGCCTTCGTCGGCGCGCAGAACGATCCCTGGGACTCGCAAAAGGACATGGCGATTGCCACCCTGGGCGCGTTGGTCAGCCTGTTGCTGGTTTCCTTGCGCAGCACCACGGAAAAAGCGCCGCTGACGACCGCATGTCGCAAAAATGATAATCAATGGGGTTAACCATCAATTCCCCCTCGGGCCCGCCGATAACCCGTTCAACCGCGCCATCCGCGGTGGGCGAAGCAATCGACAGACGTGCCAGAGAGGAACCACAGAGTGTCCATAAAACTGCGTTTACTGTTACTGATGGGCACAGGCCTGCTCGCCGCACTGATCATGAGCCTGGTCAGCTACCTGGGCAATGGCGCCATGGCCGGGGCCGTCAAGGACAATGATGTCGGCATGTCGGCGCTGCGCAATCACCTCGAAGCCGACATGATGCACGACGCCCTGCGCGCCGACGTGCTGTCAGCGCTGCTGGTGGGCCTGGGCAAAAGCACCAGCAGCCAGGCCGAGGTGCGCAGTTCCATTGCAGAGCATGCTGCGCACTTTCGTGAAGTACTGGGGGACAACCTCAAGCTGCCGGTCAATAACACCATCAAGGCCGGCCTGAACCAGATCAAGCCGAGCCTGGATACCTACATCGGCGCCGCCGAGCGCATTGTCGCCCTGGCCCTGGACAATCCCCAGGCCGCACAGCAGGAACTGGGCACCTTCAATGCCGCGTTCAGCCAGCTGGAACAACAGATGGCGGCCCTGAGCGAGCTGATCGAGAGCAACACCCAGCAGACCAGCCGGGGCACCGGGCAAGCCATCAGCAATGCCAACCTGGCCCTCGGCGTCGTCCTGTTGATCAGCCTGGTGCTGTTGCTGGCCCAGGGCCGCTGGGTAATCCTGAGCATCCTCGGGCCTGTGCAGACCGCCAGCCGCATCGCCGACAGCATCGCCCGGGGCAATCTCAGCGAGCCGATTGTCGAAGCCACTGGCAAAGACGAAGCCAGCGCCCTGATCCGCAGCCTCGCCACCATGCAGCGCGACCTACGCGGCATGATCGAAGCGGTGCGCAGCAATGCCCACGGCGTCAGCGGCATGAGCGCGCAACTGAGCAATGGCTGCCACGAAGTCGCCGGTAGCAGCCAGCAGCAGAGCGCCGCCGCCAGCACCATGGCCGCGGCCACCAGCGAGATGACCGCGAGCATCGAAGAAATCACCCGCCACGCCCAACAGGCGCTGGACATGGCCAATCAGGCCGAAGCCCTGGCCAAGGACGGTGGCCGGGTGATCCATCAAGTGGTCAATGACATGGACGGCATCGCCCGTTCGGCGCAGCAGTCGGCGCAGGTCATCCGCACCCTGGACAAGGAGTCGGAAGGCATTTTCAACATCATCCAAGTGATCAAGGGCATCGCCGACCAGACCAACCTGCTGGCGCTCAACGCTGCGATCGAGGCCGCGCGCGCCGGTGAGCAGGGTCGCGGTTTTGCCGTGGTGGCCGACGAAGTCCGCAGCCTGGCGGGGCGCACCAGCGCGTCGACCCAGGAGATTGCCAGCATGGTTGCGCGCATCCAGCAAAGCACCCGCGAAGCGGTGGTCAGCATGGAGGAGGGCGTGGCCCAGGTCGACAAGGGCATGGCGGTGACCGCCGACGTCGAGCGCGCCATTCGCGAGATTCTCGAGGCGACGCTGAACACTACGCAGCTGGTCAACGACATCAGCCGTACCATTGGTGAGCAGAGCCTGGCCAGTAACGAGATTGCGCATCAGGTGGAGATGATTGCCGGGATGTCCGAGGGCAACAGCCAGGTGATCGGGCGCACGGCGTCGACCACGGATGAATTGTCGAGCCTGGCGGGGCGGTTGTCGCAGTCGGTGGATCGGTTCAGGCTTTAAAAAGATCGCAGCCTGCGGCAGCTCCTACAGGGTACGCATTCCGCCGTAGGAGCTGCCGAAGGCTGCGATCTTTTGCTCTTAAAGATACTTATCCGTCACCGCCCCCTCCGAAGCACTCGACACCGTCTTCGCATACTTGGCCAGCACCCCGCGCTTGTACTTCGATTCAGGCCTCACCCAGCGCGCCTTGCGCTCAGCCAGCACCGCATCACTGACCTCCACGGTAATCTGCCGCGTCTCGGCATCGATCACGATCCGGTCGCCATTTTCCACCAGCGCAATCGGCCCGCCTTCAAACGCCTCCGGCGTAATGTGCCCCACCACAAACCCATGGGACCCGCCGGAAAAACGCCCGTCGGTAATCAGCGCCACGTCCTTGCCCAGGCCCTTGCCCATCACCGCCGACGTCGGCGAGAGCATCTCGCGCATGCCCGGGCCGCCCTTGGGGCCTTCGTAGCGAATCACGATGACTTCACCCGGCTGCACCTCTCCATTGAGAATGCCCGCCAGCGCGCCTTCCTCGCCGTGGTAGACCCGTGCCGTGCCGGCAAAGCGCAGGCCTTCCTTGCCGGTGATCTTGGCCACGGCGCCGGTGGGCGAGAGGTTGCCGCGCAGGATCACCAGGTGCGAGTCCTTTTTGATCGGCTGATCGAACGGCCGGATCACGTCCTGGCCGGCGGGGTAGTCGGGCACGTTTTCGAGGTTCTGCGCCAGGGTCTTGCCGGTCACGGTCATCACGTCGCCGTGCAGCATGCCGGCGTCGAGCATGCGTTTCATCAGGGGCTGGATGCCGCCGATGGCCACCAGCTCGCTCATCATGTACTGGCCGCTGGGGCGCAGGTCGGCGAGCACCGGCGAGACTTTGCCCAGCTCGACGAAATCATCCAGGGTCAGCTCGACGTCCACGGCATTGGCCATGGCCAGCAGGTGCAGCACGGCGTTGGTCGAGCCGGCGAGGGCGATGACCACGCGGATGGCATTTTCAAAGGCCTGGCGGGTCATGATGTCCCGGGGCTTGAGGTCGAGCTTGAGCAGTTCCATCACCTGTTGCCCGGCGCGATAACTGTCCGAGGCCTTGTCGCCGCCGATGGCGTCCTGGGAGCTGGAGCCCGGCAGGCTCATGCCCAGCGCTTCGATGGCCGAAGCCATGGTGTTGGCGGTGTACATGCCGCCGCAGGAACCGGGGCCGGGGATCGCCACTTCCTCGATCTGCTTGACCTGGATCTCGCTGATGTCGCCCCGGGCGTGCTGGCCCACGGCTTCGAACACGGAAATGATGTCGGTGTGGCCGGCGCCGGGACGAATGGTGCCGCCATAGACAAAGATCGACGGGCGATTGAGCCGCGCCATGCCGATCAGGCATCCCGGCATGTTCTTGTCGCAACCGCCGAGGGTCACCAGCCCGTCAAAGCCTTCGCAGCCGACCACCACCTCGATGGAATCGGCGATCACTTCCCGCGACACCAGGGAATACTTCATGCCTTCGGTGCCGTTGGCGATGCCGTCGGAAATGGTGATGGTGTTGAAAATCACGCCCTTGGCCCCGGCGGCGTTCGCGCCTTTTTCCGCCTCCAGCGCGAGCTTGTCGATGTGCATGTTGCACGGCGTCACCATGGCCCAGGTCGAGGCGATGCCGATCTGCGGTTTCTTGAAATCGGCGTCAGTGAAACCCACGGCACGCAGCATGGCGCGGGCCGGGGCGGCCTCGACGCCATCGATGACCTGGGAGGAGTATTTGCGTAGATCGTCTTCGTCGCTCATGACGGCTCCTCATTCAGCGAGAAATTCTGTCGAAAAAGCACGTTGAGTATAGTCACTCACCCGCCGGCTCCCGGTTCTGTGTATCACCGGGACTTTGTAGGAGCTGGCTTGCCAGCGATGACGGCCGTCATGGCACTGCTAGACTCAGGGGCAGCATCGCCAGCAAGCCGGCTCCTACGGTGCTGTGTGCCTTCTCCAACCGGGACTTGGCAGTCAGGAACAGACGCGCGGGTTAGGCTTGTCGTGATATTCTTTGCGACAACTTGGTTTGACCTATTCAGTTTGCCTGTCTTGAAGACGGGCGAACGGAATCACTGTCGCTCAAGTAGCTGAAGCCAATAAAGATAAAAAGTCAGTTCAGAAGGGACATTAAACGGAGGTCGATGCGGTTCATCGGCCTTGTGTGCCCACCCTGCGATCCTGGATCGCCGCTACCCGTGGTCTGCCGTGAAACATGGGCTGTATGCGCAGGAATTGCAGGGCGGATGGCGTTTTATCATTAGGTGCTACAGATGTTTAAGAAAGTAAACACGGCCCTGTTGGGTCTGGCCTTGTCGATGGGGATCTCGACAGCCCAGGCGCAAGAAGCCAAGAAAGTCGACGTGCTGCTGATTGGCGGCGGCATCATGAGCGCAACCCTGGGTGTCTGGCTCAACGAGCTGGAACCCGGCACCTCGATGGAAATGATCGAGCGCCTCGACGGCGTCGCCCAGGAAAGCTCCAACGGCTGGAACAACGCCGGTACCGGGCACTCCGCCCTGGCCGAGCTGAACTACACCCCGGAAGACGCCAACGGCAAGGTGTCGATTCCGAAGGCCGTGGAAATCAACGAAGCGTTCCAGATCTCCCGTCAGTTCTGGGCCTGGCAGGTCCAGCAAGGCGTGCTGAAGAACCCGCGCTCGTTCATCAACTCCACGCCGCACATGAGCTTCGTGTGGGGTGACGACAACATCCAGTTCCTGAAAAAGCGCTACGAAGCCCTGCAGGCTAGCCCGCTGTTCGCCGGCATGCAGTACTCCGAAGACCCGGCCGTGATCAAGCAGTGGGTTCCGCTGATGATGGAAGGCCGTGATCCGAAGCAGAAGATCGCCGCCACCTGGAGCCCGCTGGGGACCGACGTCAACTTCGGCGAAATCACGCGCCAGTTCGTCGCTCACCTGCAAACCACGCCCAAGTTCGATCTGAAGCTGTCCAGCGAAGTGCAGGACATCACCCGCAACGAGGACGGCAGCTGGCGCGTCAGCTACAAAAACCTGAAGGACGGCAGCAAGTCCGAGACCGACGCCAAGTTCGTCTTCATCGGCGCCGGCGGCGGTGCCCTGCACCTGCTGCAGAAATCGGGCATTCCTGAAGCCAAGGAATACGCCGGCTTCCCGGTGGGCGGCTCGTTCCTCGTCACCGAGAACCCGACCATCGCCGAGCAACACCTGGCCAAGGCCTACGGCAAGGCGTCGGTGGGCGCACCGCCGATGTCTGTTCCACACCTGGACACCCGCGTGCTGGATGGCAAGCGCGTGATCCTGTTTGGCCCGTTCGCGACTTTCAGCACCAAGTTCCTCAAAGAAGGCTCCTACCTGGACCTGCTGACCACCACGACCACCCACAACGTGTGGCCGATGACCAAGGTCGGCATCAAGGAATACCCGCTGGTGGAATACCTCGCCGGCCAGCTGATGCTGTCGGACGAAGACCGCCTCAACGCCCTGAAGGAATACTTCCCGAACGCCAAGGCCGAAGACTGGCGCCTGTGGCAAGCCGGCCAGCGCGTGCAGATCATCAAGCGTGACGAAGCCGCCGGTGGCGTGCTGAAACTGGGCACCGAAATCGTCGCCGCCGAGGACGGCTCCATCGCCGGCCTGCTGGGCGCCTCCCCAGGTGCCTCGACTGCCGCGCCGATCATGCTGACCGTGCTGCAGAAAGTGTTCAAGGACAAGGTCGCCTCCCCTGAGTGGCAGGCCAAGCTGCACCAGATCGTGCCGAGCTACGGCACCCAGCTGAACAACAGCCCCGAGAAGGTTGCCGAGGAATGGGCCTACACCGCCAAGGTGCTGGAACTGACGCCGCCACCGGTGAAAGCGCTGGCACCGGCTGTGACGCCAGTGACGGTCGATACGGATGCGAAAGCGCCGAAGGCCAGTGCGGCGAGTGATATGGCTCTGTAATCACAGACCCGATCAAAAAAAGCCCGCTGAACCGGTGACGGTCAGCGGGTTTTTTTGCATCCGCATCCATCGAATTCCCCGCAATTCCCTGTAGGAGCCGGCTTGCTGGCGATGAGGCCGGCACATCCAACATCCCTGATGCCTGATACACCGCCATCGCCAGCAAGCCGGCTCCTACGGTGTTTTGTGTTGCTCACAATTCCGGCGTTCGCCGCAGCCCCCCGTAGGAGCCGGCTTGCTGGCGATGAGGTCGGCACATCCAGCATCCCTGTTGCCTGATACGCCGCCATCGCCAGCAAGCCGGCTCCTACGGTGTTTTTTGTTGCTCACAATTCCTGTGTTCGCCGCAGATCCCCGTAGGAGCCGGCTTGCTGGCGATGAGGTCGGCACATCCAACATCCCTGTTGCCTGATACGCCGCCATCGCCAGCAAGCCGGCTCCTACGGTGTTTTTTTGGGTTCGCAAATCCGGTGTTCGCCTAAGATCCCTGAGGGAGCGAGCTTGCTCGCGAAGTACGTAACCACACCGCGTTAATCCAGACGGCCCACGTCATCGTTGACGACCATCGCGAGCAGGCTCGCTCCTACAGAAAATCGCTTTCGGGTTGCATTGCAAAACCCGCCTCGCTAACCTTCGACCGTCGCTGCCCATTCGGCGACCGGGTGTGGTAGCCCGCATTTCATAGGAACCCAACCCATTGGAGTTCCAAATGAATCACGAAAAAAACAGGCCATCAGCTTCAGAACGCCGTCCCAATCCCATCTTCTCCATCGCCCCCGACGTCAACAACGAAACCCTCCTGGTTCACGCCTGTGAAACCCTTGCCTCGGCCAGTGTCATGGCCAGTGAGCTGGCGTTTATCCTTTCCGGCCCGAAGTGCAATCTGGCGCTGGGTATTCAGAAAATGATCGCCTTGGCGGAGTTGTCGGTGAATCGGGTGCTGGATCGGGTTGATCCGCAGCCTTAGATAAAAAAGCCCACTGGACCGGTGATGGTCAGTGGGCTTTTTGAGTCTTGAAAAATTGGCCTGTAGCGGGCCTGCTCGCGATGAGGTCGGCACATCCGGCATCCCGCTCGCCTGACACACCGCCTTCGCCGGCAAGCCGGCTCCTACAATGTTTTGTGGCGTTCACTAAGCCTGTGTTCTCAGAAGATCCCTGTAGGAGCTGGCTTGCCAGCGAAGAGGCCGGCACATCCGGCATCCCGCTCGCCTGACACACCGCCTTCGCCGGCAAGCCGGCTCCTACAATGTTTTGTGGCGTTCGCTAAGCCTGTGTTCTCAGAAGATCCCTGTAGGAGCTGGCTTGCCAGCGAAGAGGTCGGCACATCGAGCATCTCTCTCGCCTGACACACCGTCTTCGCCGGCAAGCCGGCTCCTACAATGTTTTGTGGAGTTCACTAAGCCTGTGTTCTCAGAAGATCCCTGTGGGAGCTGGCTTGCCAGCGAAGAGGTCGGCACATCGAGCATCTCTCCCGTCTGACACACCGCCTTCGCCGGCAAGCCGGCTCCTACAGTGTTTTGTGGCGTTCACAAACCTTGTGTTCGCAGAAGAACCCTGTGGGAGCTGGCTTGCCAGCGATGGGGCCGGCACATTCAGCATTGAGGTCGCCTGACCCGCCGCCATCGCCGGCAAGCCGGCTCCCACAGTGTTTTGTGTTGCTCACAAATGCCAGGGTTCTCCGTAGCTCCCTGTGGGATGCATTGTGATTGGTTGGCAAGGCACACAGAAATCGTGCCTCAGCAGGTCAATTCGCCGAACTGAACCGCTTGAGACTGTCCTGGTACATCCGCGCCCGGCGATGGTCCTGTCCATACCCGCCAGCGGCCGCAACCGTCCCACCCTGCACATGATCCAGATATTTGAAGATCTTCCCCGGCGAAAGGAATTTCACCTTGTAGCCCATCTGCACCATACGATCCTGCAACTCATAGCCAGGCGTCCGATCATCAATCTGGAAATGCAGCCCGTGCTGCTTCATCAGCTTGCTGTTCCACAGGGTGCAGAAGCTCTTAAGGTGGATTTCCTTCCAGGCTTTTGGCTCTTTCGAACGCAAGCCCAAGGTCAGCTTAAGACGTCGGAAATGATGTTTGAACAGACGCGAACTGAAGCGCCACAAGGTTCGGACCGTGCCCCGGTTCAATTGCTCGGTGCAGCCGACAGCGGCAACGTCAGGGTCCTTGACGCAGTGCTGCATCATCATGGAGAACACGTCCGGGTCGTAGATGAACGTGTCGGTGTGCATCAGAAACAGGTAATCGGTGTCGATTCGGGCCAATGCCAGATCCAGCGCCATGCCATGGGCAATGTGCCCCTTTTCCTTGGCCGGCACCTTGCGCTCGATCAGGTTGATCCAGGGCACGGTACGCAGGTATTCGATGCTGTCGTCCGCCGAGTCATTGTCGACCACCCACACCGGGATGCCGGCCTTCTGAGCATGCTCAGACAAAAGGTCCAGGCATATTCGGGTCAGGTTGAGGGTTTTGTAGTTGACCAGGACGATGCTGAAGGGCGGTTTGGGGCTCATCTTCAAAAGCTCGGCAATCCAAAAGCCCCGGAGCATAAAGAGCGAACCTTAGCCCAAGCTTAATTTTACCCGGGCGGATCAGCTGCCCGTCTTGCTTTCAGGTTTGCCGGACGCGTCATTTGGCGGTTCGCTGGCAGAATCCGCTTCCTTGTGCATTTCCCCGGCTTCGGCGCCGGCATTGGATCCCGCCGCTTCCTCGCCTTTTTTGTCGGCTTTTTCCTTATGGGATTCAACCACGTTTGGCTGGTTGATACCGGGGACCGCATGGGGTGGAAGGGTGGTTTCCTCCACGGGGCGCTCGGTGGCGCAGACCATAGGGGGGACACTCGACAGCAGGCCGGCGAGGGTCAGAACAGCGAGGGTTCTGTTCATGTTTGCAGTCTTCCACGGGAGGGGTGTATGGCGTTGGAGCGACCGGGAAGGAGAAGGTGCCGGGTGGGCTGACGAGCGGTGGCCGCCCCCCCCGGGGTCAGAGCAAACTCAACCAGAATTATGGCGAGGGTACTGGTGTGGCGAGGGAGCTGGCTCCCGCTCGGCTGCGAAGCAGTCGTGTCCCTGCCGATGCAGAAACTGACAGATTGTCGGGGCCGCTGCGCAGCCCGGCGGGAGCAAGCTCCCTCGCCACAGTGGTCGCTTTTTGCTTATCGATTATTGCAGATTACCGGCCACGGCAATGGTTTGCGCGGTGATGTAGTTCGATTCCGGCGAGCAGAACAGGTACACGGCATCCGCCGCTTCCTTGGGGGTGCCCGGGCGGCCCAGCGGGTTGCGCTGGGCGAACGATTTGGCCGCTTCCGGGCTGATGCCGACGCGGATGTCGCGGCCTTCGATATTCACGGTGGCGCCGGCATGGGCGTCGGCGCTGGTCATGCGGGTTTCGATGAAACCGAAGGCCACGGCGTTGACGTTGACCTTGAAGCGGCCCCACTCACGGGCCAGGGCGCGGGTCATGCCGAGCACGCCGGCCTTGGCCGAGGAGTAGTTCATCTGCCCGGCGTTGCCGTTAAGGGCCGAGACCGAGGAGATGTTCACCACTTTGCGGAACACTTCGCGCTCGGCGGCGGCGTCGGCCTGGGCCTGGGCCTTGATGATCGGGTAGGCGGCACGCAGGATGCGGAACGGTGCAGTCATGTGGCAGTCGAGAATGGCGTACCACTGCTCGTCGCTCATCTTCTGGATCACGTCGTCCCAGGTGTAGCCGGCGTTGTTGACGATGATGTCGATGCCGCCGAAGTGGTCCATCGCGGTCTTGATGTAACGTTCGGCGAAGTCCGGGGCACTGACGTTGCCGTGGCACACGGCGGCTTCGCCACCCATATTGCGGATCAGTTCAGCGGTTTCGTGGGCCGGGTCGGCGTCCAGATCGTTGATCACGATGCGCGCGCCTTCGCTCGCCAGTTTCAGGGCGATCTGCTGGCCGATGCCGCGACCGGAACCGGTGACCAGTGCAATTTTGCCGTCGAGTTTTGCCATGGGGTGTTGCTCCTCAATTCTGGTGGTTGTTTACAGAGCGATCACGGCGTCACCAACGATTTTGGTGTCGCCGTATTGATTGGTGGTGCGCACTTCGACCTTGATGCGTTGCTCGCCGTCGCTCTCGAAGCGCTCGACCACAGTGCCGGTGCAGGTGATCTGGTGGCCCAGGTGGGTGATGCCGAGAAAGCGCACGCCGAACTCGCGCAACTGGCGCTGGTCGACCCATTGGGTCAGCAGGCGGCCGAGGTAGGCCATCGACAACATGCCGTGGGCGAAGACGTCGGGCATGCCGGCCTTGCGCGCGTAGTCGGTGTCGATGTGAATGGCGTTGTGATCCCCCGAGGCGCCGGCAAACAGGCCCAGCGTGGTGCGGTTGATCGGTGGCAGCACCAGCGCAGGCAGGGTGTCGCCGACGTTGATGGTTTCCAGGCTAATTGCGTTCATCAGTGTTCTCCGCTTCAGCTGTTGCGCTGCACAAGGACGCTGCGCAGGTCCGCGACGTGCTCGCCGTGCTGGTTGGTGACTCGGGTTTCGCGCACCACGAACTCCAGGGCGCCGCCTTTCTTGTCGTAGATGTCGGCGATGCGCACATCGAAGCGCAGGGTGTCGCCGGCATAAGCCATGCGGTGATAACGGAACGACTCTTCACCGTGCAGGATGCGCGCGGTGACGATGCCCAGTTCGTCGCGCCAGGCGTTCGACGGGATCTGGAACTCCAGCGAGAACAGAAAGGTCGGGGGCAGCGGCAGCGTCGGGTGACCGGCATCGCGGGCGGCCTGCTCGTCGAAGTAGACCGGGTTGAGTTCGCCGGTGGCCTTGGCGAAGAAGCGCAGTTGCCCGGCTTCGGCGGTGACGAGGAAGGTGGGCAATTGCTTGCCGATGTGTTTCTTGTCGATCATCTGAATGACTCCTGGCCGCTTCAGTTTTTCTGGTACACGGTGACGACGCAGGCGCCGCCCAGACCGAGGTTGTGTTGCACGGCGATGCGCGCGTTGGCGACCTGGCGCTGCTCGGCGGTGCCGCGCAACTGGTGGGTCAGTTCGTAGCACTGGGCCAGGCCGGTGGCGCCCAGGGGGTGGCCCTTGGAGAGCAGGCCGCCGGACGGGTTGGTGACCCAGTGGCCGCCGTAGGTGTTGTCGCCGTCGTTGACCAGTTGCTCGGCGCCGCCTTCCGCGCACAGGCCGAGGCCTTCGTAGGTGAGCAGCTCGTTCTGGGCGAAGCAGTCGTGCAGCTCGATCACGTTGACGTCTTCCGGGCCGATGCCGGCCTGGTTGTAGGCGATGTCCGCGGCCATGCGGGTCATGTCGAAGCCGACGACGCGGATCATGTCCCTGGCGTCGTAGGTGCTCGGCAGGTCGGTGGTCAGGGCCTGGCCGGCCATCAGCACGTCGGTGCGCAGGCCGTGCTTTTTCGCGAAGGCTTCGGAGACCACGATGGTCGCGGCGGCGCCACAGGTCGGCGGGCAGGCCATCAGGCGCGTCAGCACGCCTTCCCAGAGCATCGGTGCGGCCAGGACTTCTTCGGTGCTGACCACGTTGCGGAACACCGCCAGCGGGTTGTTGGCCGCGTGACGGCTGGCTTTGGCGCGGATCCTGGCGAAGGTTTCAAGCTTCGTTCCGTACTTCTGCATGTGCGCGTAACCGGCGCCGGCGAACTGGCGGATCGCGGTCGGCAGGTCGGGCATGCCCACCAGCTCATTGGTCAGCTTGAGTGCGCGCTCGGTGGCCGGGGCGCGGTCGGTCCAGGCGGATTTCAGGGCGCCGGGGTTCATCTGTTCGAAACCGAAGGCCAGGGCGCAGTCGACGGCGCCGCTGGCAACAGCCTGACGCGCGAGGAACAGGGCGCTGGAACCAGTGGCGCAGTTGTTGTTGACGTTGACCACGGGAATGCCAGTCATGCCGACGCGGTACAGGGCTTTCTGGCCGCAGGTGGAGTCGCCGTAGACGTAACCGGCGTAGGCCTGCTGCACGTCGCGCAGGTCCAGGCCGCAGTCGGCCAGGGCCAGGCGGATCGCCTGTTCGCCCATGACATCGTAGGGCTCGTTGGTCCCGGGTTTCTTGAACTTGATCATGCCGACGCCAGCAACGAACACTTTATTGCTCATCGTTGTTTTCCTTGTTGTTGTAGAGGGTCAGAGCTTGCGCGCGATCATTTCGCGCATGACTTCACTGGTGCCGCCGTAGATGCGGTTGACGCGCATGTCGACGAAGGCGCGGGCGATCGGGTACTCCATCATGTAGCCGTAGCCGCCGTGCAGCTGGACCATGTCGTCGATGCATTTCCACAGGGTTTCGGTGGTGTGCAGTTTGGCGATGGCCGCCTCTTCGAGGGTCAGCCGGCGGCGCATGTGCTCACCGAGGTAGTAGTCGACCATCACCCGCAGGGCGGTGGCCTGCACCTTGATGTCGGCGAGCTTGAATTTGCTGTTCTGGAAGTCCCATACGGTCTGGTTGAAGGCCTTGCGGTCTTTCACGTAGTCGAGGGTCTGTTCGAGCAGGCGCTCGAGCTTGGCGGCGGCGGTGATGGCGATGGAAAAACGTTCCTGGGGCAGTTCACCCATCAGGTAGATAAAGCCCTGGCCTTCCTCGCCCAAGCGATTGCCCACCGGCACCCGTACGTTGTCGAAGAACAGTTCGGCGGTGTCCTGGGCGTGCTGCCCGACCTTTTCCAGTTTGCGTCCGTGCTTGAAGCCGGCGCGGTTGGTTTCCACGGCGATCAGGCTGATGCCCCTGGCGCCGGCGGCCGGGTCGGTCTTGCACACGACGATCACCAGGTCAGCGGTCAGGCCGTTGCTGATGAAGGTCTTGCTGCCATTGATCACGTACTCGTCACCTTCGCGCACGGCGGTGGTGCGCACGGCCTTGAGGTCGCTGCCGGTGCCGGGTTCGGTCATGGCGATGGCGAGGATGGTTTCCCCCGAGCAGATGCCCGGCAGCCATTTCTGTTTCTGCTCGTCGTTGCCGCAGCGGTTGATGTAGGGGGCGATCACGTCGGAATGCATGCCGAAGTAGGCGCCACTGATACCGGCACGGGCGAACTCTTCGTTGAACACCGCGCTGTGGCCGAAGTCACCGCCGCCACCGCCGTATTCGACGGGCAGGGTGATGCCGAGCAAACCTTCGCGCCCGGCCTTGAGCCAGGTTTCCCGGTCGACCTGGCCGGCCTTGTCCCAAGCGGCTTGGCGCGGCAGGCATTCGCGCTCGAAAAATCGCCGCACGGTGGTGCGGAACATCTCATGGTCGTCGCGGAAAACGGTTCGGGCGATGTGCACGCAAGACTCCTCGAAGATGGCGGGCCGGCGGTGGGCCAAACGCTTGGGCCAGGCGCGAAGGGCGCCTGTGATCTGAGGGTTACGATAGGTGGGGGGCAGCGAGGGGACGCCACCCGAGTCGGGTGGCGGGGTGGAAATCAGTGTTCTGTGCAACAGGATCGCAGCACACCGAGCCCTGTAGGAGCTGCCGAGTGGAACGAGGCTGCGATCTTTTGATTGTCACGAGCCAGATCAAAAGATCGCAGCCTCGTTCCACTCGGCAGCTCCTACGGTGGGGTATCGGTATCGGTATCGGTATCGCTGTGTGACTCGAGGTCGCGCACCCGCGCCACCGCTTCGTCGCGGCTGCTGACGCCGAGCTTGCTGTAGATGTGGCTCAGGTGCCATTTCACGGTTTCCGGGGACAGGCCCAGGGCCCGGGCGATTTTCTTGTTGGGCAGGGCCTGGGCCAGCAGGCGCACGACTTCGATTTCCCGCTCGCTCAAGGGCTCGATGCCGGCGGCCAGCGGTTTGCTCGCGGCGGCTTTTGCCCGCTTGGCCTTGGCCACGGCCGGAGCCGTGGCGTCGGCGGCCTGCAGGCGCTCGACATAGAAGGCCAGCAGCGGGTCGAGGGTTTCGCCGCTGGCGATGGCGGTGATCAGCTTCAGGCCATCCTGATGGGCATCGAGCAGGCTGCGCAGCAGGCCGAAGCGTTGACCCCGGCGCAGGGCCTCGAGGATCTTGCTGCGGGCCAGTTCATGATTGCCGCGCTGGGATTCGATCACCGCACTGAGCACCAGCAGGCGCACGGTACCGAGCTGGCGACGGTGCCGCTCGCAGGTCTCGATCAGCTGTTCGATGCGCGCCGCGGCGCCGTCGAGGTCGCCCTCGGCCAGTTGCCAGCGCGCCCGGGCGTTCTCGGTGAGGATGTGGATTTCCTTGAGCGCCGTGTGCCCGGCGTCCGGGTGGCGGGCATCAATGGCCTCCAGGCGGGTGAGTCTGGCCTGGGCTTGCGCGGGCTCACCGAGGATCAGCAGCCAGCGCACCTGCCAGGTCAGGCAGTAAGCTTGCAGGCGCTCCAGGCCCAGCTTGACCGCGTACTCGTCCAGGCGCTCGACCAGGGCCATGGCTTCCTGACGGTTGCCCGCCAGCCATTGCACGTTCCACAGCACCTGCAGCACCCGCAGGACCGAGTCGGGTATGGAGATGCGTTCGAGGATATCGATCCAGCCCGAGAGCATCTTGAACGCGGCGTCGACGTCGTTGGTCTCGTACAGCACTTCACCCAGCAGCGCCGCGCTCAGGTAGGTCGCATCGGCCCCGGCCTTGCCGCATTCACCGGCTTCATGCAGCACGTCGCGGTAGACCCGCTCGGCCTGGGTCATCTGGCCTTCCAGGGCCAGGCTCAAGCCAATCATGCAGCGCCCCTGCAGGCTGCCGGCGGTGGTGCCGAGCAGCGGCTGGCCATTGATAAGCAGCGCCGGACGGTCCAGTTGCACCTGCCGGGCCTTTTCGTATTCGCCGCGGTGCATGTACAGCCAGGAGAGGATGTTGGCGCAGGAACCGATGGCGATGTTGTTGCTGCCCGGCGGTGGGGCGAGCAGTTGCGGCAGCACGGTCATGGCCGCGTCGGTGTCGTCCCGTTGCAGGGCCAGGGAGGCGCGCAACAGCGAGATCATGAAACGGTCATGGACCTCGCTGTCGGGCACATCGCGGAACAGTTGTTCGAGGCTTTCGGTGCAGGCGGGGAAATCCCGGGCGTAGAGCTGCATGCGGGTCTTGAGGATGCGCAGCTTGATGCGGCTGCGGACCTGCTCGACCGGCAGCAGGCGCACCAGTTCGATCAGCATGCGCAGGTCGCCATGGGCATACAGCGCCTCGGCATTGTCCTCCACCAGATCGGCGGCGGCCGACGGATCGCCACCCATCACCGCATGGTGCACCGCTTCATCGAGATGCCCGTGCTCGCGGAACCAGTTCCACGCACGAACGTGCACGGCCTGTTGTTCGGCAGTGCTGCGCGAATCGAAATAAGTCAGCAGGGTTTCGCGCAGTAGAGGGTGCAGGCGGTACCAGGTTTCGCGCTCGGCGTTGTCCACCGGGATCAGGAACAGGTTGTCCCGCTCCAGGCGCGCGAGCAGCGCATTGGCCTCGGCGACCGCCTGCGGGGCGCCGCTTAAGGCCGCGCACAGGGACGCGCAAAAGCGGTTGCAGACGGCCATGAGCAGCAACAGGTCAAGATCCGTTGGGGACAGGCGCGACAGCACTTCTTCTTCGAAGAATCTGGCGAAGGCCGGGCCATCCCGCAGTTGCCCCTGCACGGTCGTGGCCGGACGGTTTTTCTTGTGGCTGACCGCGAGCAGTTGCAGGCCAGCGACCCAGCCATCGGTCAGCTCGTGCATCTGTTTGGCCTCGCCGGCGCTGATCTCGCCCAGTTGCGCCTTGAGGAATTGTGCGGATTCGTCCGGGGTGAAACGCAGGTCGCGCAGGTTGAGTTCCAGCACCAGCTCCTGGCTGCGCAAGCGCGCCAGGGACAAGGGCACCGCACTGCGCGACACCAGTGCCAGATGCAGGTTGGCCGGGGCAAAGTCGATCAGCCATTGCAGGGCCTGGTGAATGCCCACGTCGGTCAGGTGGTGCAGGTCGTCGAGCACCAGCACCAGCTCGCGGCCACGGCTGGCAATGCTGCGCACCAGGGTAATGATGGTGCGTTCCACCGCTTCGCTGTCGATGCCACGGCCTTCCAGCTGGATGGCTTCGCGGACCAGGGCCGGGTCGATTTGCCCGAGGCTGGCGAGCAGGTAGTCGATGAAGCGCGTCAGTTCGTTGTCATCGGCCGACAGGGTCAGCCAGGCCATGTCGAACCCCAGTGGCAACAGGGCCTGGCGCCAGGCGATCAGGGTCGAAGTCTTGCCGCAGCCGGCCGGGCCCTTGAGCACGATGCAGCGCTGGCGGCGGGCCTTGAGCATCTGCTCCTGCAGGCGGTCGCGGGAAATCAGGCGCCCGGCGCTGCGCGGTGCAATCAGTTTGCTGCTGACGATCGGCGACTGCAGCGGATTGAAAGCCTGGCTGGCAAGTGGGTCCGCTGCAGTGGACGGGGTGTGTTTGTCCATGGGGCTTGGCGATCCATTTTTATTGTTGAGCATTGGCTGAATCCTTTCGAGTGTAACCCAGACCCAGCCAGTGTATGAGCACCGCCACCCGATCCGGGTGGAGGTCGCCGATCAAGGGCTTGATTAACTGGAACGCACAAGAACAGGAGTGCTGCGATCCATGGCCATTCAATTCAAGATCATCGATCAGGTAGCCGTCATCACGCTGGATGCGCAGCCGTCGAACAATGCGTTGTCGGTCAGCGACCTGCTGCGCCTGCGCAAGACCCTGAGCGCCTGCCAGGACGACGAACAGGTGCGGGTGATTGTGCTCACCGGTGCCGGCGAACGGGCGTTTTGCAGCGGAGCCATGCACAAGGAGTCGCTGCAGGCGGCCGGCTTTGTCGCCGGCACCCTCAAGCATCGTGAAACCGAAGCCGAGGAGGGCGGTTACGCGCGCCTGTTCGATTTCAGCGACCTGGAAATCTGGAAGCCGGTGATCGCCGCCATCAAGGGTGCTTGCCTCGGCGGCGGTCTCGAACTGGCGTTGCAGTGCGACCTGCGCCTGGCAGCGATCGGCGCCACCTTCGGCTTGCCCGAAGTGCGCGAGGCAAGCATCCCCGCCGCGGGCGGCGTGCAGCATTTGCTGCGGGCGATTCCGCCGGCCCATGCGATGAAAATGGCCCTGGCCGGAGAACCGGTCAGCGCCGAACAAGCCCTGGCCATGGGCCTGATCAGCGACCTGCTGGCCCCGGACCAGTTGCTGCCGGCGGCCCTGGAACTGGCCGAACGCATGTGTGCCAACGGACCGCTGGCGCTGCAGGCGATCAAGCGCCTGGCCCTGCAGACCGCCCACCTGGCCCCCCGGGATTTCGCCACCCAGGCCCATCTGCACTGGGGCTTGTTGCAGGGCAGCGAGGACCACGCCGAAGGGCGCCTGGCCCTGGCCCAGCAGCGCCCGCCGAAATACAGCGGTATCTGACGCACCCCCACTTTGCCTGACAACAATAATTCCCAGGAGAGCACCATGTATCTGACCCAAGGCCTGCACCGCATGCTGCAGCAAAACCCCCATGCCGTGGCGACGGTCTTTCGCGACCGCCGGCGCACCTACACCGAAATGGCCGATCGCGTGGCCCGCCTCGCCGGGGCCTTGCAGCAACTGGGCATGCAGACTGGCGACCGGGTCGGCTTGCTGGGCCTGAACTCGGACCGCTTCCTGGAATACTTCCTCGCGACCTGGTGGGGGGGTGGCGTGGTCAATCCGGTGAACATTCGCTGGAGCGTGCCCGAGATCGTCTATTCGCTGGATGACTGCGACACGCGCATCCTGCTGATCGACGACACCTTCCTGCCCATGGCCGAAGGCATCGCCAGCAGCGCCAAAGTGCGGCCGTTGTTGATCCACATGGGCGACGGCCCCTTGCCCGCGGGCATGCTGTCCTACGAGCAGTTGATCGGTGATGCGCAACCGGTGGACGACGCGTTTCGCGGCGGCGACGACCTGGCCAGCATCCTTTACACCGGCGGCACCACCGGCCGGCCCAAGGGCGTGATGCAGTCGCACATGAACCTGTGGTCGGCCGCCGTGGCCCGCGCCGCCGATGTACCGGTGCCGGCGGACGCCCTGACCCTGCACATCGCGCCGATGTTCCACCTGGCGGCGCTGTCGCGGGTGATCCTGATCTCGCTGCTGGGGCTGCCCAGCGTCTTTGTCCCGGGCTTCGATGCGCTGGACGTGATGCGCACCATCGAGCGTGAGCGCATCACCGAGATCCTGATCGTGCCGACCATGCTGCAAGCACTGATCATGCACCCCGAATTCGCCAGATATGATCTGAGCTGCCTGAAGAGCCTGACCTACGGCGCCTCGCCGATTGCCGTGCCGTTGCTGGAGCTGGCGCTCAAGGCCCTGCCCAACGTCGAGTTCACCCAGGGCTACGGCATGACCGAAGCGGCGCCGCCAATCTCCGCCAACGGCCCGGAAAACCACAGCGCCGAAGGCATCGCCAATGGCCGCCTGCGCTCGGCCGGCCGACCGGGCCTGGGCGTCACCGTGCGCATCGTCGACGCACAGGACAACCCTGTGCCCTGCGGTACCGTGGGCGAGGTGGTGGTGCGCGGGCCGAACATCATGCTCGGCTACTGGAACAAACCCGAAGAGACCGCCGACGCCTTGCGCGGCGGCTGGATGCACACCGGCGACGGCGCCTACATGGACGAGGATGGCTTCATCTACATCGTCGACCGTTTCAAGGACATGATCGTCAGCGGTGGCGAGAACGTGTACTCCGGCGAAGTCGAGAGTGCCATTGCCAGCCACCCGGCGGTCGCCGCCTGTGCGGTGATCGGCATTCCGTGCAAGCAATGGGGCGAGGCGGTGCACGCGGTGATCGTGCTCAAGCCCGACGTCCAGGCCGTGGGCACGGAGATTATCGAGCACTGCCGGCGCCAGATCGCCGGCTACAAGACCCCGAAAACCGTGGAGTTCCGTGCCGCCCTGCCGTTGTCCGGCGCCGGCAAGGTACTCAAGCGCGACCTGCGCGAACCGTTCTGGCGCGACTCGGACCGGGGGGTGAGTTGATCCCATGTACATGACTCAATGCCTGCAACGCACGCTGCAACAGAACCCCGATCACCTCGCCACTGTATTCGGCGAAAGGCGCCAGACCTACCGCCAGTTCGGCCAGCGGGTCGCGCGCCTGGCGGGGGCCTTGCAGCACCTGGGCATGGCGGCGGGTGACCGGGTCGGCATGCTCGCGCTGAACTCCGACCGCTACCTGGAATACATCATGGGCGTGTGGTGGGGCGGCGGGGTGCTCAACCCGGTCAATACCCGCTGGAGCGTGGCGGAGATCGTCTATTCGCTGGATGACTGCGCCACCGGGATCCTGATCGTCGACGAGCACTTTGCGCCCTTGGCCGAAGAGATCCACAGCCGCGCCCGCCATGCCCCGTGTTTTGTCTACGCCGGCGTGGGTGAAGTGCCGGCGGGCATGCTCGGCTACGAGCAACTGCTGGCCCAGGCCGCGCCGGTGGAGGACGCCGGTCGCGGTGGCGAAGACCTGGCCTGCATCATGTACACCGGCGGCACCACCGGTTTTCCCAAGGGCGTGATGCAGTCGCACCTGAACCTGTGGTCGGCGTGCATGCCGCGCATGGTCGACATGCCGCCGATAGCGGGCGGTCTGTTGTTGCACGTCGCACCGCTGTTCCATGTGGCCGGCATGGCCCGTGCGCTGATTCAGTTTCTGGCCGGTCAAAGTCATGTCGTGGTGTCGGGCTTCGACGCCTTGCAGACGTTGCAGATCATCGAGCGGGAGCGGGTCACCGAAACGCTGCTGGTGCCGACCATGATCCTCGCGCTGTTGTCGCACCCGGATCTGGACCGCTATGACCTGGGCAGCCTGCGACGCCTCACCTATGGCGCGTCACCCAGTGCCGGTGACATGGTCGAGCAGGTGCTGGCGCGTTTTCCCGATCTCGAGCTTTCCCATTCCTATGGCCTGACCGAGGCGTGCCCGGTGGTGTCGAGCAATCTGCCGTGCAACCACACGCCAGAGGCGCGCCTGAGCGGGTTGTCGCGTTCGGTGGGGCGCGGTGGCCTGGGGGTGAATGTGAAGATCGTCGACCCCCAGGGCCAGGAGGTGCCACGGGGGGAGGTGGGCGAGGTCATCGTGCGCGGCCCGAACATCATGCAGGGTTACTGGAACAAGCCCGAGGAAACCGCCCAGGCGCTGCGCAACGGCTGGTTGTACACCGGCGATGCGGCGCGCATGGACGAGCAGGGTTACCTGTACATCGTCGACCGCCTCAAGGACATGATCGTCAGTGGTGGTGAAAACGTTTACTCGGCGGAAGTCGAGAACGTCCTCGCGCGTCATCCGGACGTGGCCCAGTGCGCGGTGATTGGCGTCCCCCATGAGCAGTGGGGCGAGGCGGTGCACGCGGTGGTCGTGCGCAGGGTTGGCTCGGATGTCGATGAAGAGCAGTTGCGCGAGTATTGCCGTGAATTTATCGCCGGCTACAAGTGCCCCAAGAGCGTTGAGTTTCGCGATGAGTTGCCGCTGTCGGCGGCGGGCAAAGTGCTCAAGCGCGAACTGCGCAAATAACCCCACCCCCACCCCCCGCCACATACCGTAGGAGCTGCCGAAGGCTGCGATCTTTTGACTGTGTTTGAAAAAGCAAAGATCAAAAGATCGCAGCCTTCGGCAGCTCCTACGGGGGTGATATTTCATTGCCGGCTCGGCACCACCCGCTACCCGATCCGGGTGGCTTCAGCACCACCCCCCATCAATACAGTGGACTCACGAACCGGGCGCTTGTCTGCCTGGCAACCCACTGGAGATCCCGATGCATATCAACCGTACCGTCTACCGTGAAGACCACGAAATGCTGCGTGAAACCGCGCGGCGCTTTTTCGAGCGTGAGTGCTTGCCCAAGCAGGCGCAGTGGGACGAGGCCGGGCAGGTTGACCGGGAAACCTGGGTCAAGGCCGGGCGTCATAACCTGTTGTGCCTCACCGTGCCGACCGAGTACGGCGGCGGTGGCGGTGACTTCGGCCACTCGGCGGTGCTGATCGAAGAGCTGTACCGCGCCGGTGTGTCGGGCTGGAGCCTGGGGGTGCATTCGGACATCGTCGCGCCTTATATCGTGCGTCTGGGCAGCGAAGAACAGAAGCAAAAATGGCTGCCGAAAATCTGCTCCGGTGAAACCGTGCTGGCCGTCGCCATGACCGAACCGGGCACTGGCTCAGACCTCAAGGCGATCCGCACCACCGCCGTGCGCGACGGTGACGAGTGGGTGATCAACGGCAGCAAGACCTTCATCAGCAATGGCCTGACCTGCGACATGGTGGTGGTCGTGTGCAAGACCGACCCGAGCGCCGGCGCCAAGGGCTGCAGCCTGATCATGGTCGAGTGCGACCGCGCCGGTTTCCGCCGCGGGCGCAAGCTGGAAAAGGTCGGCCAGCACGCCGCCGACACCGCCGAGCTGTTCTTCGATGACGTGCGGGTGCCGGTGGGCAACCTGCTCGGTGAAGAGAACAAAGGCTTCATGCACCTGATGGAAGAGCTGCCCCAGGAACGCCTGGTGATAGCCCTGTACTGCGCCGCCAAACTCGAGCGGCTGCTGGAACAGACCGTTGAGTACGTGAAGGATCGCAAGGCCTTCAACCAGACGGTCTGGGACTTCCAGAACACCAAGTTCAAGCTCGCCGACATCAAGGCCCAGGCCACCGCCGTGCGCCTGACCATCGACCACTACATCGCCGAACACATGCGCCGTCGCCTGACCGTGCAGGAGTCGGCCATCGCCAAGCTGTTCGCCACCGAAACCCTGTGCAAATGCATCGACGACATGGTCCAGCTCCACGGTGGCTACGGCTACATGCTCGAGTACCCGATTGCCCGTGCCTTCGTCGACATGCGCGTGACGCGGATTTTTGGCGGCACCAGTGAAGTGCTGCGCGAATTGATCGCGCGCCAGTTGTGATCCTTCCCCTCCATATTCAGGTGAGACCATGAGCGAAAAAGTACTGGTAGCCGGCGTCGGCATGATCCCGTTCAACAAGCCCAGCGCCAGCCCGAGCTACGTGCAGATGGGCGCCGAAGCGATCCGCCGCGCCCTGGCCGATGCCGGCATCGACTACAGCCTGGTGCAGGAAGCGTACGCCGGTTACGTCTATGGCGACTCCACCTGCGGCCAGACCGTGCTCTACGAAGTGGGCATGACCGGCATCCCGGTGGTCAACGTCAACAACAACTGCTCCACCGGCTCCACCACGCTGTTTCTGGCGCGCAAGGCCATCGAGTCCGGTTCCGCCGATTGCGTGCTGGCGGTGGGTTTCGAGCAGATGCAGGCCGGTGCCCTGAAGTCTCATTGGGATGACCGTCCGCCTACCCGCGAGCGCTTCCTGCCGATCCTGCGCGGGCTGACCGCCGACATGGAGGGCATGCCCCAGGCCATCCGCACCTTCGGCGGCGCCGGGCGCGAGTACATGGACAAATACGGCTGCACGATGAAAACCTTCGCCGCCGTGCGCGCCAAGGCCAGTCGCCACGCGGCCAATAATCCGCTGGCGCTGTTTCGCAAGGTGCTCAGTGTCGAAGACGTGATGAACGACCCGGTGATTCTGCCGGGGGTGATGACGCGCCTGATGGCGTGCCCGCCGACCTGTGGCGGTGCCGCCGCGATCCTGGTGTCCGAGCGTTTTGCGAAAAAGCACGGCTTGCGCCGCGACGTGGAAATCGTCGCCCAGGCCATGACCACCGATACACCGGAATCCTTCAACTTCGAAAAACCCTCGATGCTCGACTGGGTCGGCACCCACATGACCGACGCCGCCGTGGGCCAGGTCTACGAGAAGGCCGGGGTCGGTCCCCAGGACATCGATGTCTGCGAGCTGCACGACTGTTTCGCCCAGAACGAGGTGATCTGTTACGAGTCCCTGGGCTTCTGCCCGGAAGGCGGCGCCGAGAAGTTCGTCATGGACGGCGACAACACCTACGGCGGGCAGATCGTCATCAATCCGTCCGGCGGACTGCTTTCCAAGGGTCACCCGCTGGGCGCCACGGGCCTGGCCCAGTGCTTCGAACTGACCCAACAACTGCGCGGCAACGCCGAGCAGCGCCAGGTCGAGGGCGCGCGCCTGGCCATGGCACACAACCTCGGTCTGGGCGGCGCCTGCGTGGTGACGCTCTATGGAAAAACCACTGACCTGTAGGCGCGAACCTGCTCGCGATGGCCTCAAGAACGCCGCGTTCACCCAGGTAAAACGCGCTTTCGTTAAACGTTAACCGGAGAAACCGCATGACAACAAAAACAATGCGCGGAGCCTTCCAGCCAAGTCTGCTGGTCGTCGCTGTCATGGTCGCCAATGGCGTGGGCAATCAGGCCCACGCTGTTGATTTCAATATCGGGGAAATTCAGGGCAGCTTCGATTCGTCGCTGTCGATCGGTGCGAGCTGGTCGACGGCCGATCCGGACAAGCAGTTCATCTCCAACTTCAATTCCCAGGGCGTCAGCGGCGGCCAGTCCTCGTCGCGCACCACCGACGACAACCGCTTGAACTTCAAGAAGGGCGAAACCTTCTCGAAGATCTTCAAGGGCGTGCATGACCTGGAATTGAAGTACGGCGACAGCGGCGCTTTCGTGCGCGGCAAGTACTGGTACGACTTCGAGTTGATGGACGAGAGCCGGCCGTTCTACGACATCAACGACGCCGGCCGTGATCGCGCGGCCAAGTCGTCCGGGGCGATGTTCCTCGACAGCTTCGTCTACCACAACTACACCCTCGGCGATCAGGTCGGCAACGTGCGCCTGGGCAAGCAGGTGGTGAGCTGGGGCGAGAGCACCTTCATCGGCAACTCGATCAACAGCATCAACCCGATTGACGTCGCCGCGCTACGTCGTCCGGGGGCGGAAGTGAAAGAAGGGCTGATCCCGGTCAACCTGCTCTACGTGTCCCAAGGCCTGGCCGACAACGTCACCGCCGAAGCCTTCTACCAGCTGGAATGGGACAAGTCGGTGGTCGACAACTGCGGCACCTTCTTCGGTAACGATGGTGTACCGCAAGGCTGCAACGACCGTCTGGTGATCGCAGGCCTCGACCTGCCACCCGGCGCGGCGAGCAACACCGGCAGTCTCGCCGCCATCGCCGCGGGCACGGATGACGCCTACATTCCGCGCCTGAAAGACCACGATGCCCGCGACAGCGGACAGTACGGCCTGGCGTTGCGCTGGTACGTGCCCGAAGCGAACGACACCGAGTTCGGTGCCTACGCCATGAACTACCACAGCCGCAGTCCGTACCTGAGCATCAATCAGATGAGCAACCCGGCCGGCGGCGTAGCATCGGCGCGCAGTGCCCGCTACTTCATCGACTATCCGGAAGACATTCGCCTGTATGGCTTGAGCTTCCAGACCAACGTCGAGGGGGTGTCCCTGGGCGGCGAGGTCAGCTACCGGCCGAACATGCCGCTGCAGTTGAACACCGCCGACCTGTTGTCGTCCGCGACCTTTGGCGCCACTTCGCCGCTGATCAGCACCGGTTTCGCCGGGCGCACCCTCGGTGCCGAAGTCAACGGCTACAAGCGCATGCCGGTGACTCAGGCACAGGTGACCGCGACGCAGTTCTTCGATCAGGTGATGGGCGCCCAGCGACTGACCCTGGTCGGTGAGGTCGGCTACAACCACATCCATGGCCTGGGCAAGGCCGACGGCACGGACCTGCGCTTCGGTCGCAGCCCGGCCTTCGGTTCCGGCGAGTTGCCAGGTGCGGCTGGCGCGGCGACTTGCCGTGGCACGGCGGCGGGCACGGCGAGCGCGAGCAACCCGGCGCAGGAATGCAACGACGATGGCTTCTACACCAGCAACAGCTGGGGCTATCGCCTGCGCGGCAAGCTCGATTACCCGAACGTGATCGCCGGTATCAACCTGTCGCCGAACATTGCCTGGTCCCATGACGTGCAGGGCTATGGCCCGAACTTCGATGAAGGGTCCAAGGCGGTCAGCGTCGGCCTTGATGCCGATTACCTCAATACCTACAACGCCAGCCTCAGTTACACCAATTACTTCGGTGGCGACTTCAACACCAACGTCGATCGCGATTACGTCGCGCTCAGCGTCGGCGTGAATTTCTGACGCAACCCTGCCAGAGGAAAATCAACATGAACGCACGTTTCATCCTGCGCGCCGGCGCACTGAGTCTGTCGTTGCTGAGCGGCTGTGTGATGGCCGCTGTGACACCCCAGGAAGCTGCCCAGCTTGGCACTACTTTGACGCCTCTGGGCGCTCAGAAAGAGGGTAACGCCAACGGCACTATTCCGGCCTGGACCGGTGGCTTGAAGCCTGGCGCGGCGCCACTGGACAACGGTTTTCTCGGTGACCCGTTCGCCGCTGAAAAACCGCAGTTCGTGATCAGCGCAGCCAACGCCGAACAGTACAAGGACAAGCTGACCCCGGGGCAGCTGGCGATGTTCAAGCGCTACCCGGACAGCTACAAGATCCCGGTGTACAAGACCCAGCGCACCGCGGCTTCGCCACAGAACATCTATGACATCGCCAGGAAGAGTGCGGTGACCACCGAGCTGACGCCTGACGGCAATGGCCTGCTGAATTTTTCGCAAACCCGTTACTACCCGTTCCCGATTCCGAAGAGCGGCGTCGAGGTGTTCTGGAACCACACCAACCGCTACCGCGGTGGCAACATGGAGCGCCAGGCCGCCCAGGCCGCGCCGCAAACCAACGGTTCGTACTCCATCGTCGAGTACGAAGACCAGCTGGCGTTCCCGCAATTGATGGACGGTTTGACCGCGGGCGAGGGCGACAACGTCCTGTATTACTACAAGCAGGAAATCACCGCGCCGTCGCGCATGGCCGGTAGTGTGATCCTGATCCACGAGACCATCGACCAGGTCAAGGAACCGCGCCTGGCGTGGGTCTACAACGCCGGTCAACGTCGTGTGCGGCGTGCGCCGCAGGTGGCGTATGACGGCCCGGGCAACGGCTCCGACGGCATGCGCACCGCCGACAACACCGACATGATGAACGGCGCGCCGGATCGATATGACTGGAAGCTGATCGGCAAGAAGGAACTGTACATCCCGTACAACAACTACCACTTGCAGTCGCCGAAGGTTAAGTACGACGACATCATCAAGCCAGGGCACATCAACCAGGACCTGACCCGCTACGAGCTGCACCGCGTCTGGCACGTCGAGGCGACGCTGAAACCGGGTCAGCGCCATGTGTATGCCAAGCGCGACATGTACTTCGACGAGGACACCTGGCAACTGGCCGAGGTCGATCACTATGACGGTCGCGGACAGCTGTGGCGGGTGGCGGAAGGGTATGCGGTCAACGACTACGAACGCGGCGCGCCAAACTTCGCCATGCTCGGGATCTACGACCTGATTGCCGGTCGCTATAACGTGCTGGCGATGACCAACCAGTCCCGCCACGCCACCACCTACGGCATGACCGCGAAGATGAACGACTTCACACCGTCGGCACTGCGTAACGCCGGGATTCGCTGAAGCCAGTCAATCCCTGATCCTCTGTAGGAGCTGGCTTGCCAGCGATGGCGGTGGGTCAGGTTGCATCCATGCTGGGTGTGCCGGCCTCATCGCCAGCAAGCCGGCTCCTACAGTGAGTCGGGTCAACACACATTTTTTTGACCGGCTCAGGACTTTGTGGGAGCTGGCTTGCCAGCGATGGCGGTGGGTCAGGTTGCATCCATG
>Ga0160460_100273_pt1 | contig 41908 bp, 41 predicted proteins | sample HID1973M_E6MG_FD_108238 | JGI IMG/M metagenome (GOLD analysis project Ga0160460, IMG submission 108238) | Enriched mosquito-associated microbial communities from UW Madison campus, WI, USA - HID1973M_E6 MG | ecosystem: Host-associated > Arthropoda: Insects > Digestive system > Unclassified ... | reverse complement strand
TCTTCTTGGCTTTCATGATGTTTGGCAGAGACGCGTAGCGCGGCTCGTTCAAACGCAGGTCGGTGGTGACGATCGCCGGCAGTTTCAGGGAAACCGTCTGCGCGCCGCCGTCGATTTCGCGAGTCACGGCAACGCTGTCGCCACTGATTTCGACTTTCGAGGCGAACGTGCCCTGACCGTAACCGCTCAGTGCAGCGAGCATCTGGCCAGTCTGGTTGTTGTCGCTATCGATGGCTTGTTTGCCAAGGATCACCAGCTGAGGCTGTTCCTTGTCGACAACGGCCTTCAGCAGTTTGGCAACGGCCAGGGAAGTCAGATCTTCGGCGGATTCGACGAGGATGGCACGGTCGGCACCCAGAGCCAGCGCGGTGCGCAGTTGCTCTTGGGCGGTGGACGGGCCGACGGAGACGACGACGATTTCAGTCGCGACGCCTTTCTCTTTCAGGCGTACCGCTTCTTCCACGGCGATCTCGCAGAACGGGTTCATCGACATCTTGACGTGGGCAAGATCGACGCCGGAATTGTCCGCCTTGACGCGAACTTTCACGTTGTAATCCACAACGCGTTTGACAGCTACCAGGATCTTCATTGGGCAGTATTCTCTCGAGAACTTTTGATCGTCGCAGTCAGCCTGCTTTTTGTTAGGTCTTGACTAAATTGCCCCTGCTAATCGCATCTGTTCGATACGGTCAGCCCCCAATCCTAGTTCCTTAAGTACTTGATCCGTGTGTTGGCCAAGCCCAGGCACAGCGTCCATACGTGGATCGAATGCACTATTGCTGCAGGGCGGAATCAAGCTGGGGACGGTGCCGGCTGAAGTCTCGATTTCTCGCCAGCGCTCACGGGCTTGAAGTTGTGGGTGGTTCCAGACACCCTGCATGTCATTGACACGAGCGTTTGCAATTTGCGCATGTTCAAGACGTTCAAATACGGCTTCGAAGGTGAGCGTAGAGAACGCAGCAATGATGAGTTCGCGTAGCGCGTCACGGTTTTCGACGCGTTTGAAATTTGCTGAAAAGCGATCGTCTTTTGCCAGTTCCGGCGTCAGCAAGACCTTCTCGCAAAACAGTTGCCATTCCCGCTCATTCTGTAATCCCAGCATTACGGTAGTGCCGTCCCCGATAGGGAATGGGCCGTAGGGATAAATGGTGGCGTGCGCGGCACCGGCGCGAGGGGGAGGAGGAGAACCGTTGTAGGCGTAATACATCGGGTAGTTCATCCACTCGACCAGACTTTCCAGCATCGAGACATCGAGATGACTTCCCTCGCCAGTTCGTTCACGCAGCAGCAGTGCTGACAAAACACCGGTATAGGCGTACATACCAGCAGCGATATCGGCAATCGAGCAACCCGCCTTGGCCATTTCAGCTTCACCTGGGCCACCGGTCACAGACAAAAAGCCACCTTCACTCTGGATCAAAAGATCGTAGGCCTTTTTGTTTTCGTATGGCCCACCTATGCCGTACCCGGAAATGTCACAAACAATCAATTTTGGAAATCGTTGGTGGAGGGCCTCAAACGACAATCCCATGCGAGCAGCAGCACCCGGGGCAAGGTTTTGAACCAGCACATCGGCAGTAGCCAGTAAGCTGTCCAATACCTCAGTTGCCGAATCATGTTTCAAGTCGAGCGTTACACTTTCCTTCGAACGATTTGTCCATACGAAGTGCGAGGCCAGACCATTGACACGTTGGTCGTAGCCGCGGGCGAAATCACCTGTGATTGGTCGTTCTACCTTGATCACTCGAGCGCCAAGGTCGGCCAGTTGCCGGGTACAGAAAGGTGCTGCAATGGCGTGCTCAAGACTAACGACAGTGATGCCGTCGAGCGGGCGGATGCCTTTGGATTGGCTCATGATTGTTATCTCTCTTGTCATGGCTCCCCCAGCTGCGCCTGCCGTGACGGACGCACTGGGCTTTGCGCTGATCACTTAGAAGGAGCGCGGTAACTCAAGCAGGTGTTCGGCAACGTACGACAGGATCAGATTGGTAGAGATGGGAGCAACCTGATACAGGCGGGTCTCACGGAACTTGCGTTCGACGTCGTACTCGCAGGCAAAACCAAAGCCGCCGTGAGTTTGCAGACAGGCGTTGGCCGCTTCCCAGGAGGCTTTTGCTGCCAGATACTTGGCCATGTTGGCGCTGGCTCCAGCGTTGATGCCGCTGTCGTACTCCTCGCAAGCTCGCCAGCGCATGAGGTCGGCTGCTTCGATTTCGATGTGGGCCTCTGCGATGGGGAACTGCACGCCCTGGTTCTGTCCGATTGGACGACCAAACACAACGCGGTCGCGTGCGTAAGCAGCGGCTTTTTCGATGAACCAGCGACCGTCGCCAATGCACTCTGCGGCGATCAAGGTACGCTCGGCGTTCAGGCCGTCGAGGATGTAACGGAAGCCTCTACCTTCTTCGCCGATCAAGCTATCAGCAGGAATTTCCAGGTTGTCGAAGAACAACTCGTTGGTTTCGTGGTTGACCATGTTGGCAATCGGTTGCACGTTTAGACCGTTACCGATGGCCTCACGCAGGTCGACGAGGAAGATCGACATGCCTTCGGACTTTTTCTTCACGTCGGCCAAAGGGGTAGTACGCGCTAGCAGAATCATCAGATCGGAGTGCTGAATGCGCGAGATCCAAACTTTCTGCCCGTTGATCACGTACTTGTCACCGCGCTTGATCGCTGTGGTCTTGATCTTGGTGGTGTCGGTGCCGGTAGTAGGCTCGGTTACACCCATTGATTGCAGGCGCAATTCGCCACTGGCCAGTTTCGGCAGGTAATAGCTTTTCTGCGCCTCGCTACCGTTACGCAGCAGGGTGAACATGTTGTACATCTGCCCGTGGACGGTACCGGAGTTACCCCCGCAGCGATTCACTTCTTCCAGGATTACCGAGGCTTCGGCCAGACCCAGGCCGGAGCCGCCATATTCGACAGGAATCATCGCTGCCAGCCAGCCGGCGTCGGTCAGCGCCTTGACGAAGGTTTCTGGAAAGCCCTTTTCTTCGTCGATTTTACGCCAGTAAGCCGCATCGAATTCGGCGCATAGTGCACGCACGCCCTCGCGGATGGCATTGAGTTCTTCAGAGTTATGGTGAGTCATTATTATTCTCCTACACGGGTCACGCTTAGCATTTATCCAGCGTGACCGCGGCCTCGTATCAGCGATCAGATCGGGTCAAAACCCAGTGCGGCGCGGAAGCGATTTTTGACGTAGTGACCATCACGCGGCGGCAGCACCCGTGGTGGGTTCTCGGCCTTGATCTTGATAGTCGCCAGCTTTACGCCATCGCGGGAGGCGAAGCGCTCACGCAGGTTGTGGACGCCTTCCATGTCACGGATTTCTTGAGTCCAACTGAAACCGCAGGTCTTAGCGACTTGATCCAGTGAAATACCAAAGCCTGCATGGCTGACTTGCATGCCGGTTTCGCCAAAGTGACCGTTATCGAGTACAGCAATGGTCAAGTTGGCGGGTTTCTGCAGTGCGACCGTTGCCAGTGCGCCGAAGCCCATGAGCAACTCACCGTCACCGGTGACGACGACAACCGACTTGTCGGGCTGGGCATTGGCTAGGCCCAGGCCAACCGTAATGGCACTGCCCATGGCGGCCCAGAGGTAATAATTCAGGTCATTGTCACCGGCGGCCATGACGTCATAGGACGCCGAGCCCAGGCCGGTCACGACCAGCACGTCCTTGCGGTCGGCCAGGAGGGTTTTCACCACTTCGCGGCGGCACAGGGTGTGGTTTGCGCTTACTTGACCCATTTCTTTTCTCCAATCAGGCGCTGGCCGAGCAGCAGGGCAGTGGACGAATCACCATTGAATGCCATGGTCGCAGCACCGTGCAGGAGGGGCGCAACGTCTTCCGGAACGTCTGCGCGCCACGTCATGACCTTCATAAGGTTCAGCGATGCTTCAGTCGCCTGACCCATCGGGTTCTGCCAGGCATTGAACTCGGCCCAGTCGCCGCGCATCGTCACGACCATCAGCAGCGGAAAGCCGGCGCAGACTTGTAGAGCCAGTGTGTTGATGCAGTTGCCGACACCGCTGGACTGCATCAAGAGGGCTCCGCGCTCACCGCCAAGCCATGCTCCGGCTAGATAGCCGATGCCTTCCTCTTCAGTGGTGAGGACGACGGCTTTGATGTCTGGGTCTGAGTACGACATGCGGATCGCCGCCGAATGACCTGCATCCGGTACGAAAACCACGTGCTTGACGTCGTGGGCTTTGAGTACGCGGAACACGTCCTCCTGCCAGTCTTGTCCCACGGATTGTTCAGCTTCTGTTGACATGTCAATCTCCCAAGCAGTGCTGCTTTTGTGTTTTAACCCATTCTGGGAGGGATGAAGGAGAAGGACGACTACCGTTTTTGTCTTTGAGATATGCCGGTTTGGCATGGCTTGGATGCGGACAGGTGGCCTGCTAGTGCTGCTGCGATAGCTAGGCAATATCGGACGCTAGGATGAATGGCGCCGGAAGGTGCATAACGTGCGGATTGCCTCGCAAGCGTTTGGTGATGTTTTACACATTGAGGTGCCAACGACACAGCTGTCGCCCATCGCAGACAAAAAAGGGCCCCTGATACTCAGGAGCCCTTTTGGCGTCACCGCTGCGCGTCAGTGTTTCACACGCCGGTTGCCTGCGATTTCCCACATCCTTTCGAGCCGGTACGCTCTTCTATTTCACCGGAGCCGCTGATATACCCGTACCGTGAAAGGTTCGGCATGAGCATCGCGGCAATGAACGTGATGCTCACGACGGCAGCAACGTAAAAGAAGAAGTACTCCTCAATGCCCTGAGAACGCAGCGACAAGGCGACGTATTCGGCAGTGCCGCCGAACGCCGCGTTGCCAACGGCATACGGAAAGCCCACGCCCAGTGCGCGAACTGCCGGCGGGAACATTTCCGCTTTGACGATCCCTGCGATGGGTGTGTAGAGCGATGCTATTGCGAGGCCCCCAAACACCAGCAGAAAAGCCATGTAAGGGCTGCTGACCGACTGTAATGAATACAGCAGGGGGATCACCAGTACCATGGCTAGCCCGGAGAACATCAGCATGTGTGTCTTGATTCCGATGCGATCGGCGAGCAGTCCAAACAGCGGCTGGCAGAACATGAAGCCGACCAGTGACGCGGTCATGATGAAGCTAACGGTTTCCGGACTGAAGCCTGCCGAGATCACCAGGAATTTCTGCATATAAGTGGTGAAGGTGTAAAAGTACAGTGATCCACCAATGGTGAACGCAACCACGAGTGCAACCGCGCGTTTGTGTTTTAACAGCCCACGCAAAGAACCGGCGTCCTTACGTTTCATGTCTTTTGCACTCGCCGTCTCGTGCATCGCACGACGCAGGTACACCACGACGATTGCACTGACGGCACCGATGAAGAAAGGAATTCTCCAGCCCCATTCACGCAGCTCTTCAGCCGTCAGCGTTTGCTGAAGGATGACCACCGTCATCAGCGCCAGCAGTTGCCCGGCAATGATGGTGAAATATTGAAAAGAACCATAAAAGCAACGGCGACCCGGTGTCGCAATTTCGCTGATATAGGTAGCACCTGTGCCGTACTCCGCGCCGACCGACAGGCCCTGGATCAATCGAGCGATCACAAGCATGACAGGGGCGGCCACGCCAATGGTTTCGTAGGTGGGCATGACTGCAATGAGCAATGAACCGGCGCACATCATAAACACCGAGATCACCATAGATACTTTTCGGCCACGGGTATCTGCGATCCAACCGAAAATCCAGCCTCCGAGGGGACGCATGAAGAACCCCACGGCGAAAACGCCAGCAGTAGCAAGCAGCTGACTGGTTGTATCACCTTTGGGGAAAAATGAAGATGCAAAATAGATGGCGGTGTAGGCGTAGATGAAAAAGTCATACCACTCCACCAAGTTGCCGGAGCAGGCGCCCATGATGGCTTTCACTCGATTCGGGCTTTGTGCCGGAATTGTTTTAGCGGCTCGGTCATTTGAATCTGCGATTGATGCGGACATGGTGTTCACCCTTTATTCAAGGCGAGGCGATACGAGGAATGCACTACGACCGCTCCCGCGTTGCTGACTCGATGGGTTGATGTGCTTAAAGCGGAACCTTTAGTTCGCAGCCTGCAAGATCATTCGAAAGGAGTGCAGAGGGAGGATGAACGCGGGAGGTCGACTGTTCGTAGTAAGGGCGATCTGGTGGAGCCAGGTATGAGGAAGCGTTGTAGGTCATGGCTAAAACCCTCGTATCTTATTTTTGTAGTAAGTCGATCGTTCTGTACGCCGACGGTGATTTCAAACTACCGCAGAGTGACGGCAGCAATAAGTCGGCAGCTCGGCCTAACTGATATACCTAAATTTTATAGCTTGCCTCTCTACCCCGGCCGGCTTGGTGAAATGGCTGGTTGACTAGCCATAGGATCAGGTAGCCCCAACCTGCGCTACCTTTCAGCTATGGGAAATGCGTTTACACTTACGTTACCTTCGACGCAAATCGCGCCGAGCCCGACTTCGACTGGCCTAGTAATGGATGTAGTTCAACTCAAAACCCTGATTCACGTTGCTGAGCTAGGCAGTCTCAGCAAAGCCTCCGACCGGCTCCACATCGCGCAACCTGCTCTGAGTCGACAAATCCGATTGCTGGAAAAAGAGCTGGGCACTTACCTTTTCGAACGTCATGGTCGGGGTATGGAAATTACGGAGGCTGGTCGAGAAGTGCTAGCGCACGCCACTCGGATCATGGAGGAAATGGAGTTCATACGTAGCTCAGTCGTCGGTGGTAAATCTTCATTTCGTGGAACTGTTGTCATAGGAACTACACCGACGGTGGCTGAAATCGTCACTGTGCCGTTGGTGCGGAAAATCAGAGAGGCGCACCCAAATCTAGCCGTGAGGTTTTCTTCTGCTTTCAGCGGCTATTTGCTGGATTGGGTTCAGCGCGGCGAATTGGAAATCGCCATTTCCTACGATCCTCAGCCTCTGCACACGCTGCGAATTGTTCCTGTGATGATGGAGAACCTGCTGTTGGTTGGCCCCGCTAGCGCAGGCTTACGAATCGATACGCCAGTGCAGTTCGAATCGCTCGCCGAGCAGCCACTGGTATTACCCAGCCCCCGACACGGGCTGCGGACGATCATGGACAACTGCGCACGTGAAGCAGGATTCAAGCTTAAGACCAGCGTTGAAGCTGATTCTTTCGGCGCAATGATAGATCTGGTGCGCAATGGTTTCGGCCTAACGGCCTTACCCCTGGCATCGATCTACACGCAAATCGAAGCGGGTTCTTTGTCTGCAGCTCCTTTGGTAGATCCCGCCCCTATGCGCAAATTGGTTCAAGTGTTCCCTGCAGATAGGCGTGTCAGCCCAGCGGCTAAATTTGTCGGCGACGCTTTCATCGAGATTGCAGCAGATCTGGTTGGTCGCAAGATTTGGGCGGGACACATGCTCTGAGCAAATTGTTTTACTTTGTGGCCGCATAACACCCCCCTCATCCTTGACTTGAGCGTCTCGAGGAAGACTATTTTGGACTCCCACAATTCGTCGCTCAAGCTGCCACCTATGCACTGAGCGTGAGCATGTTTTTGCCTCGTAACGACGCTCCTGTCTCCTACCACTGATGACACTATCTTGAACCATCAAACTCCATTGCCCGGTGTATTCGGTATTTTTCTACTCGGGATGCTTCAAGTCTCGGTTTGGGGAGGTTCTTTCTTCCTGATGGCAGTAATGGCCGATCCAATCATGAAGGAAACTGGGTGGGCTAGCCAATGGGTCTACGGCGCACTTTCGATGAGTATTCTTGTGTCGGCGATGTTGGCTCCATTAGTTAGTCGGCTTATCGCCCGATACGGTGGCCGCATAATCCTGGCTAGCAGTGGATCCGGTGTCGCGGTCGGATTGTTTCTACTGGCTAACGCTACATCACTGCCTATGTTCCTATTTTCATGGGCGGTAATAGGGGTCGGTATGGCGCTTGGTTTATATGAGGCGCTGTTCGCTGCATTGGGGGCTCAATATGGTGAACGTGCTGGTGGAGCAATTACAGGCATCACGCTTATTTCTGGCTTTGCAACAACGTTGACCTGGCCATCGATTGCATTTGCAATCGAGCATTTAGGGTGGCGCATAACGTGTAATGCTTATGGAGTGATATTGCTCGTTGCCGTGGCGCCGCTTTATTTGTTGGTGCTTCCGCGTGGCATGCGCACCATCGTGAAGAGCCATGCCAAGGGTGACGAAAACACCCCAACTGACCCGAAAATCTACACTCTGCTCACAACTATTTTCACTTTAGGTGCAGTGATCATGACTGCCATGTCTGTTCAACTTATTTCATTGTTGCAAGGGCAAGGCTACACCCTCGCAGCGGCCATCGGACTGAGTGCCTTGCTGGGCCCCAGCCAAGTAGGGTCACGTGTTTTGCAGATATTTTCGAGAAACCGACATCCTATTTGGACAACGTTGATATCTGTGGTTTTCGTTGCGATTGGACTGTTGCTTGTGACTGTCGCGCCGGGATTTACTGCCATTGGCCTCGTGCTGTATGGCGCCGGAAATGGGTTACGAGCAATCGTTCGAGGATTACTGCCTCTGACGCTAATGTCTTCGCAACAATATGTGTTGCTCATGGGGCGTATGGCTAGACCGTCCCTCATTGGACAAGCGTTGACGCCTATTTGTGGAGGCTATCTTTTGCAGGTGTGGGGCGCAGAAAAGGTACTCGTGGGCCTAAGTAGCCTAGCGCTTCTGAATGTTTTTTTGGTGTTTTTTCTCATTCGGCTGATTCGAAACAGCGGTTCATTGGCGAAGTACAACTGATATTCGACGCTATTGCGAGTAAATGAACTCAATTCGGCTACAACCCGGAAACTTCACAATAATCAAACCGTGCTGCTCGACCCACACTGTGAATGCCATGGTAGCCGCTTCGAGTACGACTCGACTTTGTGTGCAGGAGAAACCTCTAGTGCCCTAATTCATATCAGATAAAAAAACCCGGCCATGGCCGGGTTTTGTTTATTCATGTCTAACTCAATGTAGAGCCTTACAGAATGCCCGAATAGCGTCGCAAGCTTTGCGCAACGAAGTGTCGTCCAGAGCATAGGCAATGCGGATGTAGGGGCCAAGGCCAAATGCACTGCCATGAACTACCGCTACATCTGCTTCGTCGAGCAACGCGTGGGCCACATCCTCATCGGTTTGCAACACACGACCAGATGGTGATATTCGTCCGATGAGCCCTGCACAGGAAGCAAACGCATAAAACGCACCTGCCGGGCTGACGCATTCAAGACCTGGCGTCTCGTTCAATAACGCCACCATCAAATCCCGACGCTTTTGAAAAACAGCACGGCTTTCCTGGATGAAATCTTTTGGGCCTTCTAGCGCGGCGAGTGCGGCCTGTTGTGAGATGGAGCTAGCGCCAGAGGTTTGTTGCCCCTGCAGCTTTTCCATTGCGTCCAACAGCCAGCGCGGCCCTGTGGCAAACCCGATGCGCCAGCCGGTCATGGCATACGCTTTGGAAACACCATTCATGGTCAAAGTTCGTGGCGCCAGTTTCGGTTCGACTTGGGCCAGGGTTAGGAACACTTGATCATCGAAAATCAAATGTTCGTAGATGTCATCAGCCAGAATCAGCACGTGGGGGTGCGCCAACAAGACATCGGCCAAGGCGTGCAACTCATCCCGACTGTACACCGCGCCAGTGGGGTTTGACGGCGAATTGAGGATCAGCCAGCGGGTCTGCGGGTTGATTGCCTCGGCCAGTGCTGCGGGTGTCAATTTAAAGCCGGTGTCGGCATCGCACGTCACGATGCGGGCTTCACCGCCGCACAGCTGAACCATTTCCGGATAGCTAACCCAGTACGGTGCCGGCACGATGACCTGGTCACCTTCGTTGAGGGTTGCTGCCAAGGCGTTATAGATCACCTGCTTGCCTCCGTTACAGACGAGGGTATCTCGCCAAGTGACGTCCAGGCCGTTCTCGCGACGGAATTTGGCTGCTACTGCTTCTCGCAGTGAGTGCGCGCCGGCGATTTGGGTGTAGCGAGTATGGCCGTTTTCAATAGCTTGAATCGCCGCTTCACGCACATGCTTGGGTGTATCAAAATCAGGTTCGCCGGCGCAGAGTGAAATGATTTTTGCACCTTGTGCCCGGCGCTCAGCCACCCGATCGATGATTCGGTATGTTGCGGAAGGTTGTGCATCCGCCAGTCGCTGATTGAGCCGCTGAATATTGGCGGTCATGCGCGGTTTCTCCACTCAGTCAGGTTCATCAGTTCAAGAGTCGATCTGCCTTCGGTCAATGCCTGCATCATCTCAGCTTCCTTGCTAGCTCGGGCTTCCCCCTCAGCAAAGGTACGGGGCGCATCGGCAATGGGAATGATGATGACTCCATCATCGTCAGCTACCACCAGATCGCCCGGAGCCACCATGGCTCCGGCGAAATTGAAAGCTTGTCCGACAGATGGAGCGCTCGCCTTGACGGTGCCTTTGAGTGAAATACCTCGGGCGAACACGGGAAACTGTCGCTTTTTCAAGGCCGCAATATCACGAACGCCACCATCAATTATCAAACCGACCACTCCAGCTGCCTCGGCCGCCACGGTGAGCACTTCGCCCCAGTATCCGGCTATAAAATTACCGGTGCCGACGACCAGCACGCTGCCACGAGGTACGCGCTCCATCGCCAGGTGCAAGGAGAGATTGTCACCTGGTGAACACTCCAGCGGGTAGGCCGGTGCGGCGATAAAAGCACCGTCCCAGACAGGGCGAATTGCACTATCCACTGCGCACGGGAGATGTGAGGCTTCATACAGTGTCGAGCTACCCAACACTTTTGCCCGTTCGTGGAAATTCAGAGGGAGGGGGAGAGTAGTCATCAGATTTTCCTCTGCAGGCTGTGGTAGCCCAGCGCGTCGCGGGCTTCTTTAAGGGTTTTACCTTGACCAATCATCGTGCGGATGTCGGCTTCGACAGCTTCGATCTGGCGGGCACAGGCAGCCACTTCGGCGGCCAGGTCACGCGGCACTATCACTACGCCATTGGCGTCCGCGACAACAATGTCTCGGGCACAGACACGTGCAGTGCCGATCGACACTGGCTGGTTGAGCGATTGAACCTGTACTCGATCTTTGCCTGTGCGCATAAAGCGGCCCTTGCTAAAGATCGGATAGCCATCGCCCAGTGCTTTATTAACGTCACGGCACACGCCATCGATGACCGTGGCGGCGATTTTTCGGCAACCGGCGTACTGGGTCATGATGTCGCCCCAGACCGTGCAGTCAGTGCGGCCCCCGTTATCGATCACCACCACATCGCCCGCGGCTACGTCTTCGATGAAGTCTCCTACAGTTCCGGGTGGGACGCTCGCCGAGACGTACTGCACGGTGAACGCCGGGCCGACGATGACCTTGCTGTAGTTGTCGAGCGGCGCAATACCGAGGCATTGACCCGGAAGGCCAAGCTTGTCCATGGCATCAGAGACCCCAGGGGTGTCGAGCCCCTCAAACAGGGCAATCAGTGCTTGATCATCAATGTTCATCAGGAGCGCTCCACGTGAATAGCTTCGAACTGGGTGTCATGCATGACTTCGGCCACCGAGCGTCCGCTGCGAACAGCTTCAACCATGCCATCCTGGCGCCGAGCAATACGCTCGCCAAGATCCACGACCTTGTCGATGTAAGCTTGGGGCACGAACACAGTGCCGCATTGATCGGCGATGACGTAGTCGTCTTCATTGACCTCGACGCCAGCGACGTTGATCGTCACGGCGGCGTCGATCTGAACCACTCGGTTGCGCGCGCTGATCATGGTGACTCCACGGCCGAAAACCGGGTAACCAATAGACTCGCTGCCGTCGATGTCACGACTGAACCCGTCGATGACCGTACCGCGCACCTGTTTGCACGCCGACGCGTTGGCGAGGATATCGCCCCAACAAGATATGCCTTCGATACCACCGGCAATCACCAGCACACGATCGTCGGTGACGATCTGTTCAACCACGGGTGTAATGAGGTGCACAGTGGGGGCGTTGTCAGATTTAGGTGCGAGTAGAACGGTACTGGCGCGGCCGACGACCTTCGGACAGTTCCACAGCGGGCGTAGCCCGACGGTGGCACCCGGAAGGCCGAGGAAGTCGAGCGCGTCAGACACCGTATTTGTATCTAGCGTTGCTAGGCGATCCAGCAAACTATTATTGGTCATGGGGGAAGCCCCTTTAGTGGCGGAGACATCCAGTGTCAGTTAGACAATTTGATAGGTATATTACTAATCACAGAAGCCTTGCATACGTTAAACCTATGGATTAATCATGATCAATTTCCGTCTGATCCGTCATCTCTGGCTTTTCCTTGCCGTTGCCGAAGAGCAGAACTTTGGGCGCGCTGCCAAGCGCCTAGGTATGTCTCAACCCCCCCTGAGCGAACAGATACAGGTGCTGGAACAAGCGCTGAAGGTCACGCTATTTGAGCGATCTCGACGCGGAGCGAAACTAACTCCCGTGGGTGCGGCAATTTTGCCTGCTGTGCGCAAATTCGCTGAGCAACTCGAGCGATTGGAGCTGGCGGTGGAAGAAGCAGTGGCGGGCCAGTCGGGGATGTTGACTATTGGCGCGATATCCACAGCGATGTTTGACGTGTTACCGGGGCTGATCGAGCAATTGAAAAACGATTACCCGCACTTGACGGTATCCGTGCGGGAAATCGACAGCGTCGAGGCTGTTCCAGCACTTGAGGCCGGAGACATCGATCTGGCATTCGCCCGACTGGACGGTGATCTCGGTGGCTCGGTCGATTCATTGCCGCTTCTAGAAGATCGCTTGGTAGTGGCCTTGCCGAGCGATCATGCCTTAGCTTCACGCACGCGAATCAGCCTATCCAGTTTGTCCAACGAGCCTTTGGTGATGTTTGCCCGAAAGGTTAGCCCAGTGTATTTCGACAATCTGATCGCCACCTGCCGAGCCAGCGGTTTTTCCCCTCGCGTGTTGCATGAAGTGCGCTCAGTCGCTTCGCAGATTGCCTTTGTAAGCTATGGCCAAGGCATCGCATTGGTACCGGCGTCACTAAAAAAACTGGCACCCAACAATGTCGTATTTCGAGCTTTGAGCCAGAAGCTAAATGTCGTAACCACGGCGGTTGCCTGGAATGCAGATCGGCCCAATCCGCTAGTAGATGAAGTCGTTGCGCGTTTTCGGGCGAAGGCGTGAGTAGATTGGGAGCGCGAAAGTTTAGTGATAGGTTTAGCGTATCAAAGCCTTCCACAATCAGGATTTTACAGAACGCACGAATCCCTTGAAATTGCATATCTGACTGCCAGCGACTCTCATGTGGCGGCAATCCTTTTCGTTCAAGGAGCTATTAACGTGTCCTCATCCGAAACGTTCACTCACACGCAACTCCCTCTGACGGTAGAGGGTGTCCAGCTGAACGTCGCCGCCATTCACAGGAATGGCGATTTGGCGCCGATTGTATTCCTGCATGGTTTTGGTTCGACCAAAGAGGACTATGCCGATATCGTGCTGCAAGCGGAGTTCGTCGGTCATCCTTTCATCGCCTACGACGCCCCTGGATGCGGGGAAAGCCAGTGCAGTGAGCTTTCCAAGGTTTCCATCCCATTTTTGATGCAGGTAGCACTACAGGTGCTGGAGCATTTCGAAGTCGAGCGCTTCCATCTGGTCGGTCACTCCATGGGCGGGTTGACTGCTCTGATGCTGGCCCATCAGTTCTCGGAGCGGATAATTAGTTTTGTCGATATAGAGGGCAATATTGCTCCGGAAGACTGCTTTCTCAGCCGTCAGATCGTCGATTATCCGAGTAATGATCCCGAGGCATTTTTCGCGGCCTTCATCGAACGTGCCAGGCACGCCCCGGCATACGCCAGCGCATTGTATTCAGCGAGCTTGAGACACAAGGTGCGTGCTGGGGCAGTACGAGGGATTTTCGAGTCGATGGTCGATCTGTCCGACAACGCCGATCTGATGGGTAAATTTCTTGGATTGAAGTGCCCGCGAATGTTCATGTACGGCGAGCAGAACGCGTCACTGTCCTATCTTCCGCATATCCAGGCTCAGGGCGTACGCCTGGCGCAAATTCCCGCCTGCGGACACTTTCCTATGTATTCCAACCCGATCGCGATGTGGAGCCAAATCGCTGATTTCCTGACCAGCAGCCAATCCGGATAAGTCTGGTCGTCTTGAGCGCTCCCTGCTACTTCGCGGGAGCCTGACAGGATTGGCGGTTGCGATTCGAAAAGCAAGTTCAGCTATTTCACGTGCCCCCTTGCAGTGGCTTGCAAGGGTGCATGCACGCTTGAAATCTATAACAACAAGAGGTTCAAATCATGCTTGAAGTCATTAACAGCTTTCTTTCTGGAAAGCTCCTGATCGTGCTCATCGTGGGCCTAGGTGGCTACTTCACCATCCGTTCGCGCTTTGTGCAGTTCCGCCATTTCCTACATATGTTCAGTGTTTTTCGCGATAGCGTTCAGAAGAGTGCGGGCCAAATCAGCTCATTCCAAGCGTTAATGCTCAGCCTGGCGGGTCGCGTGGGCGCGGGAAATATAGCCGGTGTCGGATTGGCGGTTACGCTGGGCGGGCCTGGCGCGGTGTTCTGGATGTGGGTGACCGCGCTGGTGGGTATGTCCACCAGCTTCTTTGAATGTAGTTTGGGGCAACTGTACAAACGGTGCGATTCCGAGGGGCAGTTTCGCGGTGGGCCGTCGTATTACATCCAGTACGGATTGAAACAAGCCTGGCTTGGAAAAATCATGGCCTTGTTGCTACTGGTAACCTTCGGTTTTGCATTCAATGGGCTGCAATCTCATGCAGTAACTCACTCGCTGAATAATGCGTTCGGTTTCTCTACTACCTTTTCAGGTGTGGTGATTGCAGTATTACTTGGCTTGGTTTTCATCGGCGGAATCAAACGTATCGCTGCCGTTTCGGACTTGTTGGTGCCAGTAAAGACCTTGGCCTACATTGGCGTTACCGTATATGTGATTGTGCTTCAGTTTGATCATGTCCCTGGCATGCTGATGACCATTTTTAAAAGCGCCTTCGGTCTGGATCAGGCATTTGCCGGCCTGGTAGGCAGTGCCATTGTCATGGGAGTAAAGCGTGGCGTATTTGCCAACGAGGCTGGACTGGGTAGTGCTCCGAACGTAGCCGCAGTGGCGAAAGTGGATCACCCAGCTGCTCAAGGGGTGGTTCAGGCGTTCAGCGTTTTTCTAGACACCTTTGTGATCTGTACCTGCACGGCGCTGCTGATTCTTCTGTCGGGCTTTTACACGCCAGGTTTCGAAGGTGACGGCTTGGTACTGACACAGAACTCACTCGCGGCAGTGGTTGGAGATTGGGGACGCACGTTCATCAGCGTGGCGTTGGCTCTGTTTGTCTTCACCTCGATCCTATACAACTACTATCTGGGCGAGAACAATCTGCGTTTTTTGCTTGGTGACAAGCGCGCTGCGATAATTGTCTATCGTGGTTTGGTGTTGCTGTTAATCCTTTGGGGGGCCGTGCAGAACCTGGATACAGTATTTGCCTTTGCTGATATCACTATGACTTTGCTGGCCTTTGTGAATCTGATCGCCCTCGCGTTGTTGTTCAAGGTCGGCCAGCGCTTGCTGCGTGACTATGATCAACAACGTGAAGCCGGCATCCAGACACCAGTTTTCGATTCCAGTCAGTTCAAGGATCTTGATCTAGATTTTCAGGCATGGCCGCCTCGTACAACACTGAGCAACAATGTTTCTGAGTCTGCAAATCAGTCAGTTGCATCCGCAATGCAAAGATGAAATCAGGCGTTCCATTCGGGTAAATTGGGTTCTTCGTTGGCGATATCGATTCTTGGCTGAACATGATACAGGTTTGAGCAAAAAGGGCCCTTGATGGGCCCCTTTTGCTATTTTCTGAATGCTATTTCAATATAGGTCAACTTTCACTCGCTATTGCAACCTATGCCTTCACAAGCTTCGTTCGAACACCAAGGCCTGACCCTGTGATGTTGCGAACCGTTCCTGGGCCGCTTGTGCTTGTCATCGGAAACCGATGATGTAACCTTGCTGTGGTGGCTCATAGCCGCTAATAGTTAGGAGGTGCTTGGAGAGGACGTGAAATGATGTCGAGATTTGTTGTTGTTCCTGCAATACCAACAGAAACGGGATCAATGCGTAATGGAGTGCGCTTCTACTGCAAGACTGCGCCCATAGGCTTCAACATCTATGACAATGAGGAGAAGCTACGTCTGACGAGTACCTACCAGGCCCGAGAGGAAGCTGAGGTGGAGTGTCAGCGACTGAACCTGGAGCGCCTTCAAAACGTGATTTTGGATCGTGAATCCATGACTGCGCTTTAGGACATTTTTGACTCTCAAAGACGCATCAAGTACATGGCGTTTCGCTTGCTGCCATCGTCCAGTGTCGTGGTTTCAATCACTCTGAATCTTGCGTGCATGGTTGCTTTCCGTGCAGAAGTACCAGCAAGCGCCCTGTGCTTCTCGTCGCAGGAACGACGGTACACCAGCTGGTGCCTTATTGAGCCATTTTCCACGGCAGAAGAGAATGCACCTAGATTTTGAAATCCCTACTTTACGCAGAGGGTTCAGGTCAGGATTTAACGTAGCAGCGCATAAAAGAGACGCTTCCATCGCTCAATGCTCAGGCGTATTTGCCGGACGGACTTTTACAACAGAATCGATCTATTGCTGACGCTCGAAAGGACTGCATTCGCCCAGAAGCTGGGCTCGAAGGTATCTATTAATCCAGAGGCGATTCTCAGGAGTTCAACCAGAGATGCGAAGATCATCCCGCCTAGTACCGGAATATCAGCCAGCGAAAACTCGTCTTTGCTAGGGGTAATACGTTTATCTTCTGCTGCTGGGAGGTAAGGAGTCGAGAATCCGTGGGCATTTGAAGGCCGTTTTAGCCAATCGATCATCGATTTCATCTTAAGGTGACATTGTCATGGCGTATCATTGAAAGGATTTGTAGAATGTGGGAAATATTATTTTTCTTGCATTCCAAAGGGCATATAGTCATGAACGCGCTTGAATCCAAGGCACCTGGGCCATCTGATGCTGATTCTTCTGCAGGCGGGAGTGCGCTAACACGACTGCTGCAGATTCTCAGCATGTTTAGCCTCGATCGCCCAACGGTCACTGTTGAGGATGTGGTAGAGGCATTTGGGGTGGGACAGTCCACTTCTTATCGTTATCTTCGTGAATTAAGCGACGCGGGACTGATTGCCTCACATGGCAAAGGCGTCTACGGCCTTGGCCGAAGGATTGTCGAGCTTGACCGGCTGTTACAGCAGTCTGATCCGCTTTTACTGGCGGGAAAGAAGGTCATGCAAGGTTTTGAGGGATTCTGCGACAACAGGGCTTTTTTGCTATGTGCGCCATATAACGACCGTGTTCTATGCGTCCATAACGTCGGAATGGACAAGATCTCCGTCGAAGGTAGATCCAAGGAAATAGAGCGTGGCCGAGGTACCTCGTTCTCATTGTTCCGCGGCGCTGGCTCTCAGGTCTTGTTGGCGTACATGCCTCCCCATCAAATTAAGTCGCTTTATCTGACCAGTGCTGCTGATATAGCCGCCGCCGGTCTTGGTGCTACTTGGAAAGAGTTTCGCATTTGCCTGAGTCAAATTCGAAAGCAAGGCTACGGTCGTACCCTTGGCCGCACCAATCCTGGCATGTACAGCCTTGCCGTTCCCATCGTGAAGGTGGATGGAAAAGTTGCTGGGAGCCTTCTGCTGTTAGGCGCCACAGCTGCGCTGGAGGAGGGTATGTCGCTTCTCCCAGCAATGCTTACTCAAGCTGCAGCCATTGCAGCCGAACTCGCTGACTGACGCCTGTCTGGGATAGATCGTCTTCTGTCCCTTTCCATCATGCCCTGCTCACTGAAGCCCAAATCATACACCCGGACACTCGTTTCGGGTGCCAGGCATGGGTGCGGTTAAAATGCGCCCGGTTCAAAAAAAACAATAAATTCCCGAAATAAGATAAAAAGTACTTTTCCTTTAATGCGGGAGCGTTATACTCGTCTTCATCGAGGGTCGGCCTCGATCAGAGTGGAATAGACACGGAAACAACGAACCACCGCTCTGAAACCATTAACAAAACACCGTTGAGCGCCGCCGGATTCGCAGGTGTGCGTTCGCGATACAGGACTGGCCGATGAAGATCATTGATTCACAAATTCATGCTTGGTACCCGAACACCCCAGAACGCCCTTGGGTACCTAACGCCCTTCAACCGCACCTTCCTGAATTTCCGATCGAGAAGCTGCTTGAAACAATCGATGCGGCAAACGTCCATCGGGCGATCATCGTTCCCGTGTCATGCACCGGTTTCGATAATGAGTATTCGCTCTCTGCGGCCAGAGCTCTGCCAGATCGCCTGGCTGTGATGGGGCGTTTCGATATCGATGCAGTTGATGCGCGCGAGCAACTCGCCGGTTGGCTTGATAATCCCGGCATGCTTGGCATTCGCCACTTTTTCTCGGGAGAACCTTGGATGTCTCTGCTGACTGAGGAGCGTTACGCCTGGTTCTGGAAGGACGCCGAAGAGTTACAGGTTCCAGTCATGTGCCTCGTTCCGGGAAATATGAAGGCGCTGCATCCAATTCTGGAGCGTCATCCCGAGCTGCGGTTGATTATCGACCATGCAGGTCGCCATCCTCGTGGGCCTAAGGATGAAGATGCATGGGCAGACCTAGACCAGACACTGCATTTGGCTAGCTACAAGAACACCTCTATCAAGGTTTCTTCTCTACCCAGCTTCTCGTCCACACCGTATCCATATCCAACTCTGCATCGCCCGATCAGGACGATCTACGACACATTCGGCCCGCAGCGAATGATGTGGGGGAGTGATGTGACACGTCTGGATTGGGGATATGAGGACAACCTGCGACTTTTCACCGAGGCACTGGACTTCCTCAGTTCCGACGATCAGGAGTGGATCCTCAGCAAATCTGCTGCCAAGCATTGCGGCTGGTCACTCTGATAATTCGCAATATTGGCAAATCGTAAGATACCTATAGTTTCTCGCATGAGAGGAATGCTGGTATTCACGTTGTGATAACTCACTTGACCGCGGCCCTCATTCGCAGCGGTCTGGAGAACAAGAAGATGAGTTTTAAAAAGGCTGAGGCCGTAATCGAGCCATCCTGCTTCGCTCGTTTCCTGCTTGACCCGCCAACTATCGGCGAAAAAACTCGAGGTCGGGCAGCAAAAGTCATCGCTGATACCTTTGCTGCAATGCTGGCCGGTGCTCGTAGCGAAGTCAGCGAGCCGTTGCTCGCTTATGTCGCAGGAAGCGGTGGTTTCACAGGGCATCACGTGGTTTGTGGTACCTCGCATCAAGCAACCGCTGAAGCCGCCGCGCTGATCAATGGAACATTCGCTGCCGCTCTTGAATTTGATGATGTGTTGTCGATGATGCCTGGTCATCCAAGTGCAGTAGTTGTGTCGGCTCTGGCAGCTTCTGATGCTGCATCCACCGCGTCAGGCAGTGAGGTTATAAACGCGTACATCATCGGGATCGAAACCGGTGCCCGCTTGGCGCAGGCCATGACGCTCGGTCACTACAAAAAGGGTTTTCATGCGACGGGCACATTGTGTCTGTTCTCGGCTCTAGGTGCCTTGGCCTACATCGAGAAATTGAGCGCCGCGCAGATTGACCACGCGATTGGCATCGCGGCCTCCCTTTCATCTGGGATTCAGGGCAACTTCGGCACCATGACGAAGTCCCTTCACAGCGGTCTGGCTGCCAGTAACGCATTACGCGCAGTCAATCTTGCCAAGACTGGCTTCACAGCCCGGTCTCGCATTTTTGAAACTGAAGGCGGCTACTTCGACACTTACGGCGTATCAGAGTCCAACCTGGCGCTGATTGATGGCAAATTCGGCAATCCCTGGATCGTTGATAGCCCCCGAATCACCCTGAAGCGTTTCCCCTGCTGCTACGCAACACATCGCGGGATTGATGCTGTCCTTGAGTTGAAGAAGGCGTTGGGTATTACCGCGCAACAGGTCAAAAAGGCAACCTGTCTTGTGCCACCCGGAGGACTTATCCCTCTGAAGTTCGAATGGCCTGGAAGTCGTTTCGAAGCTTTGTTTAGCATGCCTTACGCCGTGGCTGTTTCTTTGCTTCACGAGCGTCCAGTGCTGGCCTCCTTTACCACGGATGCAGTCTCTTCCGCAGAAGTAAATCGGCTTCGACCACTGATCGAAGTGCGCGAGGATGCAGTGTGTGTCGCTGACTACCCCGACTACGAAAGCAAGAGTTACGGCAGTCGCGGCGAGGTGAGAGTCATGATCGAAACCACGGATGGCGTCGTTGCGAGTCGTACCGTTGTGATCGCCCCCGGACACCCAGACCGCGAGCTTACCTGGGAGCAGTTGGACGCTAAGTTCAGCGACTGCGCTGCCAGTGCCGAGTTCACACCAAATTTTGCTACCGAAACGTTCGCACTGCTGCGTGAGCTGGATCAGGCACCTGAGTTCGGTCGGATTGTTTCGCGCATGACCAAATCTGAGGCATGACCATGAAACTTTATTACAGCGCCGTTTCTCCCTACGTTCGCAAGATCGCCATTATCGCTGCCGAGCTTGGCCTCAAATCCAGCATTGAGCAGCTGCCCGTATCGCTCTCTCCTTATGCCCCGAACCCGGATGTCATTGCGCTAAATCCACTCGGGAAAATTCCGGTACTGGAGACCGATGATGGTGCCCTACTGTACGACTCAACCGTCATCGCTGAATACCTGCTGAGTATTGCACCTGGAAGCTCATTGCTGCCTATTGAGCCCAAAGCTCGATTCGAGACACTTACTCGCGCCTCATTAGCTGACGGCATTTTGGATGCCGCTCAAGCTATTCGCTTTGAAACGGCGCGTCCTGAAGGTTACTGCTACCCGAAATGGGTCGAGGGGCAGCAAGGGAAAATCGTGCGTGGGGTTGCGCTGTTCGAAAAGCAGCCGCCTAAGACCTTCGACCTCGCAGCAATCGGACTTTGCTCGACCCTCGCCTGGATCGATCTGCGTATCCCGGATCTGGACTGGCGTGCGGACGCTCCTCGATTGGCTACATGGTACGAGGAAATATCCGCCCGTCCTTCGGTACATGAAACCCGATTTCCTCAGCCTATAGCAGCCTAACGGTCGACAATCGGGAGTACCTGCGATGGATTCGACGCTAAGTAGAGATTATGAGGACTACAAGTCACAAGGGCGGATCATAGGTCGGGTGCCGCCGGAGCGCATACGTGCGATTCGTTTTCCTCGGGTAAGCGATGAGCTGATTGCGCGATGCCTGCAGATTAAGGACTTGACCACCTCATTGTCTGACGCACTGGACATGAAAGGTATCAACGGGGCAGTTGCAACCTCTCACATCGCACCACTGATTCTAGGAAAGCGGATAGTCGGACACGCAATAACCCTACGTTCAATCCCGGAGCGCAAGACAGTCGGTCAGTGCTACCAGGACAACGACGAGTTGCGGATGTCAACCCGAGATGCTGCGTTCCTTGCTGAGCGCGGAGATGTCCTTGTCTGCGATTTCGGTGGTAACAAAGACATCTCCAACCTAGGCGGCAATGCATGTGAGATTGCGGTTGAGCGCGGCATCGCTGGCACCATCGTTCATGGCGCCGTTCGGGATGCTTCCACAATTCGTGACTTGGACTATCCGACTTGGGCAAGTGGTATCACGCCGGTAACTGGGAAGTTTCGGATGGAAGCCATGGAAATCAATGGTGCAGTTACAGTCCACGGCATTGTCGTGCAGCCGGGTGATCTGATCGCTGCAGACGACTCCGGGATCTGTGTCATACCGGCATCGCTTGCAGAGGAGATTGTGGCGATCGCCGAAAAGCTGAAGTAATCCGAAGTGCGTGCGAAGTAACGCGCGCATGACCCAATGTCTTGAGCGGACGCGGAGATAATAACAATGACTGCTCGCTTTGATGTGGCCGAGGCCATTGACCGTCAACCGACGAGTCGTCGCCAGGTAATAGTAATTGCCCTTATTGCACTGTGCCTTGTGATGGATGGGTACGACCTTCAGGCGATGGGATATGCGGCGCCTTCGATTATCAAGGATTGGGGGCTAACGCACGCTTCGCTGGGGCCAGTCTTTAGTGCTGGCGTCTTTGGCATGTTAGTAGGCTCGTTGTTGTTGAGTCCTCTTGGCGATCGGTTTGGACGCAAACCCGTCATCCTCTTGGCGACACTGTCCTTTGCCATTTGCATGCTGGGAACTTGTTCGGCAACCACTACTACTGAGCTTGTCCTGTGGCGGTTCGCATCAGGTTTAGGCCCTGGTTGCATTCTCCCCAATGCGATGGCGCTGGCCTCTGAGTTCAGCCCCAAACACACCCGGGTTACATCAATGATGGTCGTTGGTTGCGGTTTCGGTCTGGGCGGCACCGCCGGCGGTGCGCTGAGTGCATGGCTGGTGCCTTTGTTTGGATGGCATGCCATTTTCCTATTTGGCGGTGCGCTCTCGGTTGTGCTGGTAGCGGTGATGATTTTTGCGCTGCCGGAGTCGGTTCAGTTTCTAACTGCCAAGGCAAAACACGCCAAGGCCTCCGAGACTTTGAACAGAGTTTTTCCTGGCATACAGGTGCCAGAAGGTGAGGAACTTCATGTGCCAATGGCCGAGACGCATCAGAAAGTTTCGCCTCTGGAGTTGCTGCGAGAGGGGCGTGGCATTCGCACTGTCACTCTTTGGGTCATCAACTTCGCCAACCTTCTGAACATGTACCTGCTAGCGAATTGGCTGCCAACGTTTATGCGTGATGCAGGTTACGACCATTCAACCGCAGCGCTGGCTGGATCGGTGCTCTGGGGCGCAGGAGTCGCAGGTAACCTGTTGCTCGGCCCGGCGATTGATCGGTTCGGCTTCAAAGCAATCCTCACACCGGTATTCCTCCTAGCGACAATTGCTATTGCGGCTATTGGAAACGTGACCGTGCTTGCCAGCACGCTGATGACATTCGCTGCAGTGGCCATGGCCGGGTTTTCCGTTATTGGCGGTCAACCTGCGCTCAACGCGTTGTCAGCGACCACCTACCCGACTCATCTTCGGTCTACAGGAGTTGGTTGGAGTCTGGGTGTCGGACGAGTGGGGTCGATCGTTGGGCCTCTCCTCTGCGCTTGGATGATCGATCTGGAATATTCCACCGCGCTGTTGTTTCTCGCCGCAGCAGTACCAGCTCTGATTTCAATGATCGGCATGGCCACCCTGCACAATGCACCTCGACTTAAATCCAAGCCCAAGCCTCAGAGCGAAGCAAGTTCTGAGCATCCGCGTTCGGCATAAAACTTTTCGAACTAGATAAAAACAATAATCTGGAGGTCTCTATGAGCCGCTATTTAAAGATCAAGGGTGCATGTTATGAGTGACTCAAGCACCAATTCCCAAAGGCGTATCAATCCTGGCGTGATCGTCGTCCTCGGCGTCTTGCTCGGGCTGTTCTGCAGCTATCCAACTGTAATGGGTTCCAGCTCTTCGGCAGTGTTTCTCAAGCCTACGGCTGCATTTTTCGGGTGGGAGCGCTCAGTCGCCTCGCTGCGCATCACCTTTTCCATGCTGGCGATCGGCATCGCTTCTCCCTTCGTTGGTCGTCTGATTGACATCTATGGCGAGCTGAAAGTCATTCGGTGGGCCTCAATCGGGGTATTGGTAGCATTCATCTTGCTGGCGACACAGCAGGGGAGTGTGACCAATCTCATCGTAGTGAGCTTTATCGCGGGGCTGTGTGGCGCGGGGGTGAATGTTGGTGCCTACTTGTGCACCATGCCCAAGTGGTTTGATCGGCATCTTGGACGCTCGCTCAGCTTCGCAACGCTCGGATTGGGGGCCGGAATGGTTGGAATTCCGGTGATCGCTCAATTCCTCATAAACGAGTTTGGATGGCGCTGGGCATATGTTGGGCTAGGCGTGTTGACCGTTGTGGCGGCATTTGTATCGACTGCCATTGTGAAATCGCAAGGCATCGGCCCCATCTTTGCCAGTCAGAAAAATGCGTCGTTCCAAGCTTTGGGCGTCACTCGCGGGGAAGCATTTCGCACTGCACGCTTCTGGTGCCTGGCGATGTCTGCTTTGTTGGTGTCGGCAGCTACGATTGGCGCAGCTGTTCATATGGTTGCGTTATTCAGCGACCATCAGATGCCTGCCTGGTTGGTATATCAGGTGCCTGTCGTATTTGGCGTAGGTGGGCTATGCGGGCGCTTTTTCACAGGACTAGTGGTCGATAGAGTGCATGCCGGACTGGTTGCTGCTGTGACATTTGCCGCCAGCGGCGTTGCATTGGTTGTGCTCGCCCTGACAGTACCCACACCTACGTTGATCGGACTAGCACCAGTTTTCTTCGTCGGATTGGCCTCAGGTGCCGAGAGTGATCTTCTCGCATTCATGACTCGCCGGTATTTCGGTGATCTCGAATACGGTGCGATCTACAACCGCATTCTAGCCATTCATTTTATCGGCCCTGTCGTCGGCCCGTTTGCCATGGGTTATTTCTTTGATCGATTAGGGGGCTACCACGCCGTCCTTATCGCGTTTGCAGTGGCCTGCGGTATTGGTGCCATTCTCATGCTCTGCCTTGGCCCTTACCGTTACGTACGCGAGCCGAAATTGGCTCCAGAGGAAACTGCCACTGTCCCAGTAGAGCCTGCGATTGATCGAACTTGACTCCTAAGTTGGTCTACTTAGCAGCAATAAATCCATCTTCTGAATAAATGACTGACCCGCACCGGTCTGCATCGTAAATGCAGGCCACGGTGTCATTTTGCCCAAATATCACACTCAACAAAAATAAGACGAGTGATAAAAATGAAGTACTTGATGAATGCGCTTAAGTATTGCGTTGTGGTGCCCCTATGTTTTTCGTCTTTCAGCTCCATCGCACTGTCCGCCGAGGGCTTCTTCGACGGTGCCGAAGGCGAGTTGGAACTGCGTAATTATTATCTGAATAAGGACTTCAAGGATAACGGCCGTTCGCGCGTAGATCCGGGCCCAAACAATCGTGGGATGGCGGAAGAGTGGACGCAGAGCTTTATTCTAGACGCGCAGTCCGGTTTCACGCCTGGTGTAGTTGGTTTCGGCGTCGATGTGCTGGGCACATTTGCTGTCAAACTGGATGGTGGTCGAGGAACCTACGGAACTCAGTTGCTGCCAACTCACGATGGAAATGATCCTGCTGATAATTTTGGTCGTCTGGGTCTTGCTGTCAAGACACGCATGGGGCAAACAGTCCTTAAAGTCGGTGAGTGGTCGCCGATACTTCCAATTCTGCGCTCGAATGACAGCCGCGCGTTGCCGCAGAGCTTTGAAGGCGCGATGCTAACTTCACAGGACTTCAAGGATTTGACGCTCTACGCCGGGCAGTTCAATCGCAACAGTCAGCGTAACGATGCGAGCATGGAGAAACTGTCTCTTATGAATGCCGGGAAGGTAGTTCATAACGGCAATACCATCGAATCCGACCATTTCAATTTTGGAGGTGCGGAATACATGTTCAATAATAGACAGACGATGGCCGGCGTCTGGTACGCACAACTTGAAGACATCTATCATCAGCAATACTTCCAACTGCGACACACCCAGCCGCTTGCCATCGACCTCACGTTCAATATGAACCTGGGCCTTTTCTTGGGAGATGAAGATGGTCAGGCGCTTGCTGGTGAGCAGCGCAACCAAACGGCCTCGGGACTTTTTTCGCTGGCAAAGGGGCCACATCGGTTTTCGGTCGGGCTTCAGAAGGTTTCCGGGCCCGCCCAATTTCAGCGCATTAGCGGCACTTCAGGGGGAACCTTGGCCAACGATACTTTTGCATGGGCCTACGACGGTATAGACGAGCGATCCTGGCAGGTACGTTACGACTTCGATTTTGCTGCAGTCGGCATTCCGGGCCTGGGCGCGATGGCCAGACTCGTCAAGGGTACCGATGTCGATTTTGGAGCCATTGATAATGGAGAGGATAGGGGGGCAGAGGCCGAGCTTTCATATGTTGTTCAAAGCGGAAATTTCAAAAAGCTGAATGTGCGGCTGCGTTCCTATTCGTTGCGTAGGGATTACGGAAGCACCAACAGCTACAACGAGAACCGAGTCATGATTTCCTATCCTATTTCTTTGTTCTGACCTGCCGTTTTGATGCGGTAATTTGCTGTAACGCAGTGTTGGGATCGGATGCTGTTCCAACACTTTCTGATCCAACTTAGTTGGTGAAGCGTTTTAACCCGCTCTCACCTTCAAAAGACGGATACAGTCCAGAAGTATGAATATCGGTGATTTCCAGTGAGCGTAAACCTGTCCCATCTCCCAGAATCTACCAAGCTGCGATGGCAACTCTGGATCGTTGCCTTTGGCTTCTTCATGCAGACGCTTGATACGACGATCGTCAATACTGCTTTGCCTTCAATGGCACTCAGTTTGGGTGAAGACACGTTGCAGATGCACTCCGTGATTGTGTCCTACGTCCTGACTGTCGCGGTCACATTGCCGGTCAGCGGGTGGCTTGCAGATCGTTTCGGTGGGCGGAATGTATTCTTCACCGCCATCATTCTGTTCAGCCTCGGGTCAGTTCTTTGCGCCAATTCCGCAACGCTCAATGAACTGATTGTTGCCCGAGTAGTCCAGGGAATCGGCGGGGCCATGATGGTTCCGGTTGGCAGGCTGACAGTAATGAAATTGGTTCCCCGAGATCAATATCTCTCCGCCATGACAGTCGTGACGCTTCCTGGGCAGATTGGCCCTCTGATCGGCCCTGCCTTGGGCGGGGCTTTGGTTCAGTACGCGAGTTGGCATTGGATCTTCCTCATTAATTTGCCCGTGGGGCTGATTGGAGCGATCGCTACCTGGCGCCTTCTACCAAATCTGACACTCCCACCTCGTCGCTTCGACTTCTATGGCTACTTGCTACTGGCCGTAGCTATGGCAACGCTGACGGTGGCACTTGATGGGAAGGGAATGCTGGGTGCATCTTCGGTGGTACTCTGTGTCTCGATACTGGTAGGAACAATGTCACTGTTTTTTTACCTGGCTCATGCCAAGGGAAATGAGCGGGCGCTATTCAGCTTGAGACTGTTCAAAAACCGTTTATTTTCGATAGGACTCATGGCCAGTTTCGCCGGAAGGATCGGTAGCGGCATGCTCTCTTTTCTGGTTCCCATGTTTTTGCAAATCGGAATGGGATTTCAGCCTTTTCACGCGGGGTTGATGATGATTCCTATGGTGCTAGGAAACATGGGAGTAAAAGAAATCGTAGTATGGGTAGTCAACCGATTCGGCTATCGAAACGTGCTGGTCGGGGCCACACTCGGATTGGCGTGTGTGGTTCTGCTATTGCCTCTAATCGCGTTCATGGGGTGGATCTGGCTGCTGCCGCTTGTTCTATTTGCGCAAGGCATGATCAACGGTGTTCGCTTCTCAACAATGAACAATCTGACCCTGAAAGAGTTGCCAGACGACTTAGCTGGCAGCGGGAACAGTTTGATGTCCATGACTCAGCAACTCACTATGAGCATTGGCGTTTCGGCCGCGGGTCTTCTGCTTGGGGCCTTCGTAAATGAGGCCGGGATGAATATTCCTGTGATGCACGACGCCTTCGTTAAAACCTGGCTGTGCGTGGGATCTATCATCGCACTACCAGCGCTAGTATTTGCCCGAGTTCCTTCAGGCATTAGCAAGAACGCTGTGTTGTTGCGCAGCAAGTCCTAATCCCTCACGAACGGAGAGATACGTGCAAGGACTTATGAGTAAGGGAACGTGTGGTCGAGTTTGCATGTTGTTCTGAGACGTGAATCTCGGTAATAGCTTTTGACCAATCGCGGTCTAGCATGAAAATGTCATTTCGGAGCCATCAGCCTTGGCATCTGTGCAGGAAGCGGCCATGAAAATTGGGTTTCTTAGACAAAACTCGTGAAGGAGATAGGCGCAAAAGCAGTAGCGTTCGACTCTGCTGTTGACGCGTCAACCTATCCGCAGCTTTAAGTTCAGTTTCTCGGTGGCTGCCTCTACAACAAGTCTGCAACATTCAATAGCGAATAATCTGTCGAGCTCGGCATTCGTGCTATGCGTCTTCTGCTTCCGCGCTCGATAGCGCTTGCTTCGAAACTTGCGTCCAAGCTTCCTCTTGAGAGCCGAGAGCCCGCGCTCCAATGCTTCGTCATTGATATCACCATGATTGCGATATAGGGCGTATTTCACTCTCAAGAAGGCATCTAGTGCTTGGCGTTTCGAGGCGAATTGATTAGCTGCTCAGGTACGTACGACCTACACCACTCTGACGCGGATGCTCGGCATTTAGGAGCGAACAAACAGCCTCTGCCTCCGTCCTGACTTTGAACACGCCATGCTTGCTGGCTGACCCTCCCTCTACAAGATCAACGACCCTGTATCGCTTGCTGCCATCGTCCAGTGTGGTGGTTTCAATCACTCTGAATCTTGCGTGCATGGTTGCTTTCCGTGCATGTCATTGGTGACTTAGAAGTACCGGCAAAATGAGACGATTTCAAGAACGGGGCGGGCTTAAGCTGCGACAATTTATGACGGTGCACTGTGCTTCTCATCGCAGGAACGACCGTACAAACAGCAGGATCAGCGTTGAGCCATTTTTCCTATAGTCGATGCTTCGGGCCAGCAGGGCCCGCCTAAGATTTAGATTTTTCTGATGGAGGTACTGACGCTGCCATCGATCCTAATGCCGAAGTTTTCGGCATAACCCGCTCATGCCCTCGACCTTAAAAAAGAAGCGCAAAATGACCTGTACAGAATCTCTGGCCGTGTACAGGAATCATGGCCAATTGTCCGATTTATCAATCAATCTTGACGCACCCCGTTGCGTCATCGCCTCGCTGCGCTATGGTGAATTTTCCGACAACTAAGACTAAAGTCGTAGGAGGATGCGGAATGCGAATTCGTGGGGATGTGTTTTGGCAATGGGCTGATCCAGAACTTCACCATCGGACACACGATGAGACGTTAGACGATGGCACGTTCATTGATGTCCAAGTTCGGCTATCGCCCTCGGGAAACACCCAAATGTTCATCGGAGTGTATGCGGCGAGCGGCATGGCTTTGCATGAAGAGGCATTTGATTCCAGACCGGGGGAGTCAATGACTCGTGCATTAGCCTGGGGTGTGGGGTGCGCAAGGCGGCTCGCGATTAGTCTCAATCAGACAGATAGGCATGTGGCCTAACTTCATAACAGCAGCTTGGTAGGTATCTGGTCATCTGATCAGGCATCAAGTGACGACCCACCATCCCTCACCCAAGCTGCTTTCTTGTTATCCCGAGATTCAGGACGGATAGCAAATTCTGTTGCAGCGCTCAGTCCGGCGCCTCATCAGTCCTGGCCGCATTTGACATTCGAATTATTTCGAGACAAAGGAGTTCATGTAGGCGAGCACTAGGTGCCTTCACCTATGCCTTCGATAGATCGTGCGTACAGGGCCGTTGCCTTCTCGATCAGCCTTCCTCGTTCTTGGGGACTGATAAAACCCTGATCTTCAAATTCATCCGCGAGATGCAGCAGTGCCTCGTACTGCTCCTCTGCGTCCATCCGAATCTCACGCTGGTTAAACAGTTTCTCCCACGATGCCAGTGCTTGGGTTTTGCGAATGTCGTTCATCACAAAAGACCATTAGGTGTGTGCTTCGGTAGATCCCCATGGAATCCGTGAAGTTCGAAGGAGAGGACAATCAGTAAAAGGGTGTTTGGAGAGTGTGTATGCATCGTTTTGGCAGCCCGATTGGACTGACGTGCGGGCGCATCGCCGATGGACACTGCCGCAACGACTGCGGTCAATATGGATAAAAGGAGTGTAATTCTTCAGCAGTAACGCCACGCGCCACAACCTTCGTGCTCGCTCTGGAGACGATCATGAACACAACACATTTTTCCGCGTTAAAACATGATTGTCATCATCCCCCTCTAGTGAGCGAAGGCCCACAGGACGCCGCTCGAGCGGACTGGATCTACAACGCATCGGAAGAACTTCTGCGCGGCAACAGCGTGTCATTCCGATGTCGTATGCGTCCTCAGCAAGGCGTGACTGCTGAAGAGTTCGCCCTGGCAGTGGATGAGTACGTGAACAACCGTCTTGCCGATAACGAGGTGCATACCTCGGCGCTGGGCTGGCTGATCATCACCACCGAGCGAGGACATGCCGACAAGACTGCTACAGCAGAACTGCTGGGCAATTGTGATCACCCGTTGGGCAAGCTTGGCGAGATTGCCGAGGCGCTGCTTGAACCCCTCGCGGATGACGCTCTGCTAGCCAAAGCTGAGGATGAGCTATGAGCCCATACCTTTGGGATCAGCTAGTTTAAGAACCAGGATCAAGTAGCGACTCAGAGAGGAATTACCATGATTGACGATTCGAAAGTCCGAGAAAGAGCTTATGAGCTGTGGGAAAAAGATGGTCGTCGGGAAGGGGCTGAAGAGTTCTACTGGCGACTCGCGCAAGAACAGCTTGAGGCAGAAGCCACACGTCAAGCTACTGATGGTGAGTGGCCAGCAAAAGGCGAAGCCAGCCGCGTTGATCACTGATGACTACGGGGTTCTTCACTCCGCTTCCGATACGTTTTACCTCGTGCGATTACGCTGTGGGTGATGGTGTCTATGACGCTCCAAAAAAGAACAATTTGGCTGTTCCTGCTAACGCACAACAGGTCACCCGCCCATGAGCAAGTAGGGCAAAAACGGGACGCTTCAGCACCGTTGAAAGCGACCGCTTGATCGCAACGATTGCTGTAATTGGGCAATCATTGTTCCTGTTCGAGGACGACGTCGCCGCTATAACGGAATGGAGGAGCTCGCCGGCTCGAGGGCTCGGTTCAACGCGCCCATTGGAGATGTTGAGGACGAGGGTGGAGACGAACGCTGTGCTCGATCTTGTTGGCCGACTGCATAGGGAGTTCTTGTGTGAGACTCGATAGGCGGCTTTGCACGCTGCGAAGCTAAAGCTACTTGGGGCTATCGCTCTTTCGGGCTTAAGCCCGGCTAGAAACAAAGTCTTCACATGCCTTGGGCGAGTCACTCCACATTTGGCCCACCACGACGCATTACAGCTGCCTCATTTCTCCGAGGCGATACCAAACGGTGCGCTATCCCAGGCTTCAGTTAGCTCGTCTATTCGATCCGCAATCTGAGGCGTTTTTGATAGAACAAGGCAGCGCGTGTTGCCGACAAATTCTTCTATCAGATACAGAGCGTCGCCGACATCCAGTTCGAGCTCCTGCAGCGCTTCGTCCGGAAATCGAATCGCACCGTCACCATCCCATTCTTCGATGATGATTTTCATCGGTGGCTTTTTCACATTTGATCTCCGTTGCTATGAGCCCGCAAGCCGTTCCCGCCTGTAGATTCTCAGTGGCACATTTTACAGTCCCGGATAGTCATCAAGCTTAAGGCTAGGAGCGCCTCCGTCCTCCGGTTCGCGCTTAGGCGTATGTATCACTCCAGCTTCGGCGTCTGCACGCATCTGCTCGAGCTCTTTGTGAAATGCCTTGTCCTGAACCGTGGGTTTGCTGGTGTACGGTTTTCGGTCTGGTACAGGCTGGGCCGCATAGGTCGTTACCGCGTCTGGGTCGTGCTGCAGCTTTTCTTGTACTTGCGATTCCAGCAGTGCACGGAGCGCGTCTTTGTCGGGACGGTTCAGCAATTTGTTACTCCTATTCGGAAGCCAGGCACTCGCTATTCGATTGGTACATTGACCAGTGGGAGAGGGCGGGGCCGCTTATATTTGTGGTTGCATCGCAGATTGGCAGTTACCCGGATTGCAGCTAAAAAATCCTGGTAAGCCTACCAAGGCTTGGAGGCAATCGTCTGTGATGAAAATGATGTCATAGCTCCAGTCTTGGATGCAGATTTCGAGATGACTGAAGTGGTCAAACATTCACCTGCCTTTTTGCATGCATGCTCAGAGCCGAGCGAGCAGTCGCTCAAGCTGTTCTCGCTCCCAGGCGTTCAATAGCTCGACAGGATCAGCTCCTTCGCGCTGCCAGAGTTCAAGTGTCCCGACTCGGCCATCTGGCGACCTGCAGTACTCGCAGTAGTCCAGGGTGTCACAGTCATTGAAGAGGGTGAGTGCCCAGCCATCAATCTCCACGGGCATGAGGCCATGATAGATCTCGTTCCAAGACTGAATGGAGCCTCGCGTCATGATGCGTTTGCCGAGCGCGACGTCCGTCAGTACCTGGCAGACCTCAAGGGCGGTGAGAGGGGAGGTTGTGTTCAAATCATTCGGCGCTCGAGTCATCGCTTGCCCGGCTAAGCGGTGGTGTGCAGTGAATGGAGAGATCGCTCCTTTGGGCCAATGGGCCCGGCTCACCGAATCAGCCGAGCATTTCCTTAATGATGGATGCAACGTTCCTGGCATCGTCGATTCCTCGGTGATAGGTACCCTGCCAAAGGGAACATTACTATTCAACAGATGGTGTGATCCGCTGCAGTGAGACGCCTGCCAGTGGTATGTTGGCTTTTGTCATGTCGCATATAAACGCTCCTATCAAATCTATGCCGTATTCTCTGACTACCTCAGCGAGTCCCGACTTTTTAGCCAAGTCGGTAACTACGAGAGCGCGGCGTACACCAGCGTGTAGTGCATCCCCGATCGTCATAGCTGCACCAAGTGAGCAAACAGACTCCCTGACCGTCTCCGTGTCTATCCGCCAGTGTTTTCCCTGGGTTTCTAAGACCAGGCCACGGTCATCAGTCGTGACCAGGCGGGCATATGTGACCGATTTTGGGGATGCCTGTTTGAGGAGCAGACGATCACCTTTCGAGTACGTGTCCCACTGCGTTTCTAAAGCCGTTGGCTGACCACGCTTGCGCACCAAGTCGTTGATCAACTCACAAAGTCGATAGCTGTCGCATATGGCGACAAGGTTCGGATCAGCCTGTAGCTCTGCGATAGCCAGATCTAGAGACGAGTGGATTGAGGGTGAGCTGGGGATGGCGTGACGAGGCGTCTCAATGGAGTGAGAAGGGAAATAGTTCTGGAGTTGACTGACAATGTGGCCATTCAAGCTACCGTTAATTGCAGTTGCCTGGTTACAGAGAATGACGACGCGGTCGCGAGGGGTGAAATGAGCCAGTAGAAGAGAAATTTCAACGGTGCTGTACCATTGAAAATCCCATACGACGAAGGTTCGATACTCGCCATGTGCGTCCGAGATAGATTCCCAATGAATCACTCTCGCTTCGCTGCCATATCGGCCAGCTAGACCCTGATGAACCACACTAGGCTCGGAACCTCCTAGGATCTGCAGAATTGAAGAGAACAAGTCACAGAAGGCCGCAGCTGAGTCGTTACTGGAATGAGTAAAGATCGATAACCTTGAGTTAATCGCGTCACTCACTTGGTGGTAATAGTCAGAGTCATTGAAGGCCTCAAATAGGCTGGAGTAACGGACGTAGGCATATTCGATCTCGCGGTCGGAGTAAGTCGGAAAAAATTTTTGATTCAGCGTTTGGAGCTGTGAGCGTATTGAGCTTTGGATCAAATGATGGCCCATGAGTTGATAATGCTCGTCCTTGGCAACAAGGAGGCGACTGTCTAAGCAATAAGGAAGTGCTGGCCTGAGATCCGAAGGGACGTCTGAGGCAAGCAGGAGGGTTGCGCCCTGCGTGGCCTGGGTGAGCATCCAAGCGATCAGCCGATAAGCAGTTGAGTTAGCCAGCTTGCCAGCACTCAAGTCACCTCGTTGCCCGTGCCTAGCACCTAGGAATGGAAACGCCTTAGCGGGTGTGTCGAGTAGTGTACGAGCTTCCTCTGGGCAATGAGTGAGGCATATATTCATAGCCTCGTGGTAAGAAAACCCTCCATCAATCAGTGAAGAAATCGCTTCCAATAGGCAGGTTTGGCGGCAAAAGTAAAAAGATAGTGTGCTTGCATAAGGTTCAGAAAGATATGCTGACAGGGCCTCATGGTCTTGTTGCTCTAAAGCTAATAGGGCGCTGGAGATGCCGTGGTTAGTCAATGTCAAAAGTCTATTTTGCTCGCGCCGTGATATTTGTACTTCAGGTATGTAGAAGCTGTGCTTTACTAGAAGGCTCCAGTGTGCAGGCGATGTAGGGTGGAGAGTAAAGGAAATCTGCCCATGTGCTCGTCGTACACTATATGTTCTTCCTGGTAAGACGGCAGTACACAGCTGATCTTTTACGCGAAATATTACGCGCCGCTGATTAGAAGTGGATACTGCGTTGATGACCACGATCTCATCAAGGCGATGTATTACTTTGACGATTAGGTATATAGCCATTGGTCAGTCCACTATCAAACGCTGATTATAGAGATCGTTCCAGCGTTTCTGGGTTTTAAGAAGCTCCATTTTAAGTCTCTCATTCTCTGATAGGGCCTTCCGAAGGGAGATATTAAGTTTGCCTTGTTTCGGGTTGACGGAGAGCGAGGAAGAATTTGCTAATGCTGAGATGTGTGTATTGAGAATGCCGACAATGACCCGCATTTCATCATGCCCGCGTCCGGGGTAAAAGCACTGGCGAGTAACTCCTATGCGCTCGGCTAGCCATGTAAGATTCACCTCGCCGCTATGTAGCTTTAAGCCCTGGCCACTCTGCAGTATTTCAACTACCAGCTTTTGGAGTTGTACGGCATTTGGGTTTTTAACCGGCATGCTTAGTATGATATTAATTAACGAGTCTGCGTCCATCTTTCCAGTCCAAATAGGTTTTGCAGTTCTTCACGATAGAAACGAGTTCTTCTTCTTCTGAGAAGGTTTCGTAGTTGTAAAGTGCGCCATCTTTGAATCGTAAGTTGTGTTGGCATTTTAATATGTCGTCAACAAGCATGCAGAGGCTGTCGAGGTCAAAAGTATTTGAATTCCCTTGCTTAGGAGTGATAGGCAGTAGTGCTAATTTATTGCTGGGCTGTTTAAGCTCCTTCTCCAAGATTGCCACTTTTCTCGAAAGTTCCTTGTTTCGGATGGTCAAGGCGTCAATTGAGTTTTCGCTGATTTCCGTTTTCTTGCTGTTGGAGACTAAGTCCTTAAGATATTTGTCTAAAAGTTTGCGGTGTTTGCCCGTAAGTTTCCGGAATATCGATGGGTCGAGATCGACATGTCTCCCAACTTCGATTGTGAGCTGGTTAATGGAGGGGAACGGCGCACCCCCTTTTAGCATGATTAAGCAACTCTCGACGTTTTCAAGCGTATTTGTGAGCTTGTTTGCTTGGTAGGCAGCGCAATTAGGTATTCGCTTCATTAGAACTTGTCGCTAAGTGCCAGAGTATTAGAATCAATGCGCTCAGCAATGTCGGCCAAAGACAAGCTCATCGTTTTCATGATTGAGAGTATCTGCCCAACATACCGATCTCGGTCGGAACCTTTAGAGAATGCAAGTTTTAGCAGTTCAGGATTCTTAGCAATTTTTTCAATCATAAATGGATAGTTTGGTGACGTGAATTGAGGGTGGTCTTTGCTATCTAGCAGTTGAGCAATCACGCGTTGTGCAGGATTGTTCATATCGATTTCATGTGATTGATAGTTTTTCAAGTCGCGCATTCTAGTGATCAGAGTTGGATCTGACTTGTCCTGTTCGATGCGATTTTTCAGTGCTAGGCTAATGAGGTGATAACTACCTAGCTCGAGCTTCGTCACAGTAAGATCATGGTGTACGGCTTCAACTTCATGCCTGTTTGCCTTGCTCGCTTTGAGGTCTTTAAGTTTGATAACTAAACCTTCGGATGCCCCAGCTAGTTTGCGGATTAAGCAGTTAATGGCAGGCAAATGGTCGATTCCAAAGACGGCAATAGGACAGAGTCCACACACCCTTGTTCTACCAGTGAAAGCTGTTAGTTTTTTTGGACAGTTGCCATTTTTAAGGCAGATGCAATTTGAATAAAAGCCTACATCCGGATCTTTATCCGAGGCGATGATTTGCATACCTGTCTTTTCATGTTCAACCATCGCAGAGGTAACGCTGATGAAGTTCTGGTCATGAGCCAGTTTTTTACGGTCTACGCTCCATCCGGATGTGATCGCATTAGAATTTTCGTAAATACTGGTTGCTGCAGGGGCCATTTGCGCCCAAGCACTACGCATCACAAGGTTATTGGATTCTGAGATCGCTTTGATGGATTCAGTAATATCAGGGATAGTGTAATAGTCCGTGGTGTATGGGTTTTTATGAGCAACCTGTTGTTGAGCCACTCGGACGTCAAGATGTCCGTAGATTCGGAAGTGGGTGAGCCATGTAGCCCTCAGCGAATGCGGCGTATGTATAGATTTCATTTGTCCATGTTTGTTATACGTGACAAACATGTGTTGGCGTTCCATAGGCACAAGGCCGTTGTATGTCTCCTGAATTCCATAAAGCAGGAGTGTCCATTTTTCGGAGTAATTTGAGTCGGAAAAAGGCAGTCCGCTTCCATTCCAAGGGCTGCGGAAAAGCGTGTGGATTTCTCCATATTTCTTGGGGTCTTTTGGGTCATTTTCATAATAAGTGGGGAGCAGTGGCTTCTTAAAGACCTCACGTTGAAAATGCCGCTCAGCAACCAGAGACTCCATGACTTCATCAGGAATCACAACCGGGCGATCTTGTCCGTCCTTGTCAGTATTTACATAGAGGATGCAAGAGTTAAATACTCTATTTTCGGGTTTGCTAAGCAACTTGTCAAAAGTGTTGATGTCCAGCCACTGGCAGTTCTGAAGGCGCAAGCCGCCATGCAAGGCGATAGACAGCATTCTGACTATGCTGATCCAAGGCATGTAAACTTCTGTAGTGGCTGCCCCGTATAGGCTGGAATGCCAAGAATAAACATTGATTATACGACTTAATGAAATGGTGATTGCATCATCTTGGTCGTCAGGGTTTTTAATCTGGATAGTTTGGTTCAAGCCAAGCTCAGAGAGATTTATCCATTCTGCCTGCCTGACTTGATCAAGCCTTTCGCCGTTGAGTTGTCCTGTGAGTATTTGCTGTTGAAGTGTAATGCCAATTTTTTCCACAGCCTGTAGGTATGCTTTAGCTATTACTGTTGAGTCAATTGGAAGAGGTACTTTGTCGGTGCTTCCACGTGCGCCGCTACCAGAGCGATCAAGCAATAGACTGATTGGGTTTTCGAAGCCTTTGTCGATCACCCATTCGCCGTCGGATTTTATTAACGCTTTGTTGGTGATAATTACCTCAAAAAATTCATGAATATTAGCCACGAAAGCTGCTTTGGTCTTGGCAGTATAGGTCATATCATAGTGCTGAATAAGCGTGCCGGGGAGTTTTATCCCGCTAAGCGAGTATTCCAAGCCAAAGATGTTGTCATCTAAATCAGCTTGAGAGAGGGTATTGTTCCAAAAAAGAACGCGCTCAAAATCGGATGGGCGTTCAGGGAAGCGTACAACGGTGTGTGGGTTTGCTTCGAACCACATTGGGAGATAGCAGAAAAGGTAGTCTAAAAGAAATGCAATGGCCCGCACTTTAGCTGCTCGCCATTTGGTTGAATGGTTCTGACTCTCCAAGTATGATAGATAATAATTTGCTGCTGCTAACCAATGTCTAGATTGTTTGTCAATGTCAACGTGGTCGCGGCCAGTATAGTAGTTGTTCTTCAGCCACTCAAAATTATTGGAGCTACGCTCTGGCCTTGGTATAAGCATAGAGTGTTGTTCAATGCTCAGCTCCTCTTTTGCTACCCGTTCCGCAATTGCTTTATCCTTGGCCTGCTGTCTAATCGCCTTTTTTTCTTGCGACCAGTTTGATTTGTACGAACGCCTCGCACGCTCGCGCTGTTTTGGAGTCATCGCTACTGCGTCCTCAGGAGGGACTGCGAAATAATCCTTGAACTCGTCAATGCTCATTTTTGAGTCGTGAGCGGAAATTGATGCTGTTGATTTGGCTTGCAGGTACTGATGGTACTTTTCTAGATAATAGGCGTCCCTTGGCGCTAATATTTCCGGGTGTTTGGCGGAAAAATTTTTGATCCAGGGAAGGTACCGAAAGTATTTTGGATCAGATTGACGGTTATCGCAGACGTCGGGTGCAGCGTCCCATAGCTCGTCAAAGTTGACGTCCTCAGGACTGATCCAGTTAGTCCGGTACTGAAAAACTCTCGACACCCTGACTGTTTCTGGAAAGCCTTGCGAGTATTCGTAAACAAAGCCCTTGCTAATTGGTTCTAGCGTAGGGAATTTTGCCCAAACCCCGCCGAGCTCAAATGTATACGGAAGTGTTACTAACCCTTTTGACCAGAGAATCACAAACATAGTACGGATTGAGACTCTTAACCCTATTGCATCTTCAATAAAAGCGGGTTGGGTTCCAGTAAGCTTTTCGTAGATGGAGCGCGCACAAATACCATCATTTATATCAGTCACTGATAGCTCATACATCAAATCTAAATCATTTTTCTTGATTTTTTTAAAGCTTTTCAGGTTTTTGAAAGTAAAAAGGGAGAACCTGGCGCGGCCTTGCCGGTCGGCACTATTCATTGCTTGCTCTATTTTATTTCCATACTCGTTGCGCATTAATTTACATAGTGTATCAAGGGCGTTGCAGACATCATTTTGTATACTAATGCCTGGCACTAGGATTATTTTTTCGGATGTATTTATCATGCAGCCATTCGCTCAGAAAGGTCGTAGGCAAGCTCAGCGTAAACGGCTGACCTGATTTGATCGATGTTAGGACTTTTACCCCACAAGGCTTTCATCCGCTCTGCAGCTTCGATTTCAGCGATTGCATTCTCTTCGCTGAGTCGAGCGTATTTTTCGGTAGACCTAATGTCTTTATGTCCCATTAAAAGTTTTATCTCTGGTAACGTAAGCCCTATCACGCGACGACCAGGTAGATACACAAAGTTTCTAGCCCAAACGCCGTAGAAGTGCCTCAAGCTGTGCGAGGTGTAGGGCGCATTAGACGCGGGAGAAATAGTTTCCAGATCGAGCTGAGCTTTTCTTAAGGCTCTGTTCAACTGTTTGTTTAACGAGTTCATATCTTTTGAAAGTAGAAGCGGTTCGCCATAGGTCTGTTTGCCGTCTGAAACGAACAGGTAGTCACTATCTGTAGTGGGGCGAACATCAAAATAGTCGGCAAGGGATTCAAAAAAGATAGTCTTGAAAGGCTCGAACATTACTATGGTCGCAAGAGTTCTGCCTTTATAAGGGAGCTTTTTCGCTGCTTTTTCAGCTGCTGGGTTGCGATGGAAATTAGGGTCTTCGATCCGAACTGTTCGAGTATAAATATCTATATCTGATTTCCGAATTCCCCAAGCTTCGGAATGGCGCACTCCGCCAGCGGCAATCATGGCTGCAATGCATCGGTGCATTGGGGCTTCAATGTTATTCAGGAGATCGAGTACTTTTTCAGTGGGGAAATTGCGACTGGCCTGAGATCCCTTAACCTTTCCGCCGGGTATGCCGCCTAGGGCATAGGCATGAACGTCCTTGGGAGTATTGCCAAATGTGAGGGTGTGGCTGTGAATTTTGTCTATTTCCGACTTGGTGCGACGCCTGTTTTCGGTTTGGGGCAGGGACACGACGTTAGCAAGCGCGTCGCTCTTGGTAAGGATCCGAACCAGTGAAGCCATGTCCTTGAGTTTCATTTGGCTGGTGCGAAGGAAATCGTTGACCCCTGCCAGATATGTCCGTGCGCTTGTAGGCTCCACCGGAGTCTTCCCCAGCGCTTTGGCAGCTCGGCGAACGACGAAGTCGGAGCTGTTAACTCCTTTTGTAAGAAAATCCCAGTACAGGTTGATGGTTTTATGAGCTACTTCAGGGGGCATGGGTGGGCCTCCCATCACGCCCGTTTCGTAGCAGTAATCAAAGAAATAAGCCGTTGAGCGACAATATTGTGGGGGTACTGATGCTCCGAAAGCATGACCTACCTCCTTGGTCTTGTACGTTGCATACCGGTTGAAGGCATCAATCGGGCGACCTGTGGCTAGTTCGTAGAGGCGGAGTGTGTTGTCCATCTCAATCAGGTAGACATGTTTCACCGAGCTTCCTCCCTCACCGTGTCACGGCGTGAGGGGGCTTGGATTAGTGTTTCAGGTGACGGCGCGAGCTGAAAATTTTCAAAGAAAACGATATGCATATATTGACACGCTTATCTCATGATGGTATAAGTTCGTGCCGAATTGTACATGTCTTGTGTTTGTAGTGACTAATTCCAATTTGGAATCAATATCAGGTCTGGCTACGTATTTTCTTCTATGTGGCCTTCTCGTTGTCTGCCGCTCTGGGCAAACCGTCCAGAGAGTGGTGCTTCGTGCTCATGCGAGTCAGCAATCGCTTTCATGTAGCCCTACGCGTCCCTGCTCCTTTAAACCTCTGGGTCAATGATGTTTCGTGTGTAGGGTTGTGGGTAGGATCCTGCGGCTCTACAGGGGCGCTGTCTGCTTATGAGGGGATGAGTTGGCGTGGTGATGAGGGCTGTCTGGGAGGCTCCGCGATCTTCGCTGCCTGGAGCGTGGCTGCCCCTGTTCTGTTCTCAATGCCTACCTACACGTACGTATCTGACCGTACTTCGAGCTTTGGTGAAGTGCATCCGGGTCGCATGGCATTGGCTCGTTCTGCTCCCTTGCTAGAGGCTTCCTTTGTTCACAACGCAATATGATCTGTGATCGTCATTCAAAGTGTATCGATTCTGTTGAGCGACTGGGCGAGCAGGGGGGAGGTGCGAGAAGAATGGGCTGGTAGGAGAGGCTGAGAGGGCCGTATTTACTAGGGGAGGGGTGGAGCGGGTAGAGGGAATCGAACCCTCAACTAAAGCTTGGGAAGCTTTCGTTTTGCCACTAAACTATACCCGCTTTACGCGTGTTTCTTTGCTCACAAAACGGGTTGTCCAATAAGAACCCTCGTTATCAGCTTGGGAAGCTGGAGTAATGCCATTATACGACACCCGCTCAGAGCGGTGACTTTGTACCAGATGTGCGCGCGGAAATGAAGTTTTTCTTTGCGCCAGACGGGTTTAGCGCAGGCGAAACAATTCGGGACCGGATGACGGTCTGTCGCGGGCAAGCTTCGGCTCTGCAAAAAATCATCTAGCAATGCAGGGCGAAGCTTGCTCGCGATGACGCTGTTTCAGATGGACAGTGCATGTTGATCCTGGGCGTAGTGGTAACGCGTTCGGCTGGCATGCTGGGCCGGTTTGAGGAACTCCATCAGGGCGTTGCGGCTGTCGCGGCAGGCGGCTTTGTGTTCCATGTCGAGGAAGTGGCCGGCGGCCTGGACGGTGCTGAAGGCGCTGTGTTGCACGTGGCTGGCGAACAGGCGGGCGTCGTCGGCCGAGGTGTACTCGTCCCATTCGCCGTTGAGGAACAGCACCGGCACCTCGATTTTTTTCGCTGCGTGCAGGTAGCACTGGCGATCGCTGTGCAGTACGTCGCTGATGTGGAAGTGCATCTGTCCGTACTCATGTTCGGCCAGGGAGCTGACGTGACGGTAGTTGAAGCGCTTGAACAACGACGGCAGGTGCTTGCCGATGGTCTCGTTGACCAGGTGCCCGACGCGGTCGCCGTCGCGGCTGCCCAGGTAGTCGACGCCGCGCTCGAGGTAGTCGAGCATGTGCGCGTTGATCACCGGGGAGAACGAGCTGATCACGGCCTTTTCAATGCGCCGTGGGCGTTGCGACAGCGCCATCAGGGTGGCGGCGCCGCCCCAGGAAAACGACAGCACGTGTTCGGCGGCGAAGTGGTCGATCAGTTCCAGGAGGATCTGCCCTTCGATTTCCTTGGTGAGCATTTTTTCGTGCAGGTTGTGGGCTTTCGAGCGGCCAGCGTAGGGCTGGTCGTAGCAGACCACGTTGAATTGCGGATGGAGGTTTTTCACGGTTTGTGCAAACGACGCAGTCGTGGCCATCGAGCCGTTGACCAAAATGATGGTCTTCTCTGCGGCGTCTGCGCGATAGAACTCCGTGTACACCCGATACTGACCCTGTATATCCAGCACAGCGATTTCTG
>Ga0160460_100264_pt1 | contig 43516 bp, 44 predicted proteins | sample HID1973M_E6MG_FD_108238 | JGI IMG/M metagenome (GOLD analysis project Ga0160460, IMG submission 108238) | Enriched mosquito-associated microbial communities from UW Madison campus, WI, USA - HID1973M_E6 MG | ecosystem: Host-associated > Arthropoda: Insects > Digestive system > Unclassified ... | reverse complement strand
GGGGCGTCGGTTTCGGCAGACGTCCGTGTCGTGACGAAACCGAGCGTGGCACATCCATGTGCCACTCGCCCCCACCCCCGCCGGGACGGCGCATGGCGCTTTGGTTCTCAAGTCTTCGTTTGGGAGCGCGCAGGGAGAGGGGGGAGAGGGGGGAGAGGGGGAGAGAAGAGCGAGCTCCCCGACCCTCGGCCGGCTCAGGCCAATGGACTTCGATGGCTTGATCGATAGCGGCGAACGAAGGCCGGGCGTATCCGATCGTTGGACGTCAGGGACTTCGCTCTTCCCTTCCCCCCCTCCCGACGCGCCCATGCCCGTCGGGGCGGCGCACCCAAACGTAAGTCAGGGCCAAACCAGCCGCCCACCCAGGCGCGCCCCGCTTCGCGCGAACAGAACACGCGAAAAACAAGAAGGGCGGCCAAGGCCGCCCTCCCGGTAAACCAGTCGCTGCACGCAGGCAGCACCCACCCTCAGGCCAGCTTCGAGCGGATCGTCTCGCGCAGCGCCTGCAGGTCCTTGGCGAAAGTGTCGATGCCGGTGGACAGCTTCTCGGTCGCCATCGGATCGGCCGCCAGGTCGGCTGCGAAACGCGCCGCGTCGACCGGCGTTGCCTGCACGTCCTGCTTCGGCTGCGGCGACAGCTTGCGCGGCAGCTCGCCGTGGTCGGCGTCCAGCTTCTCCAGCAGGTCCGGCGAAATGGTCAGGCGGTCGCAGCCGGCCAGCGCCTCGATCTGCGCCGTCGAACGGAACGAAGCCCCCATCACCACCGTGGCCGAGCCGCGCTTCTTGAACTCGGCATAGACCCCGCGCACGAACACCACGCCCGGATCCTCGTCGATGTTCGCCGGTGCCTGGCCGTTGGCCACGAACCAGTCGAGGATGCGGCCGACGAACGGCGAGATCAGGAATACCCCGGCCTCCGCGCAGGCCAGCGCCTGGGTCTGGTTGAAGATCAGCGTCAGGTTGGTGTCGATGCCGTCCTTCTGCAGCTGGCGCGCAGCTTCCACGCCTTCCCAGGTCGCGGCCACCTTGATCAGGATCTTCTCGCGCGGCACGCCACGCTCGGCGTACATGTCGATGAACTTGTGCGCCTTGGCGATGGTGGCCGCGGTGTCGTGCGCCAGGTCGGCATCCACCTCGGTGGACACACGGCCCGGCACCAGCGCCGCCAGCATCGTGCCGACGCCGATGGTCAGGCGATCGGCGACTTCGTTGACCACCGCCTCGCCGCCGCCCTGCTGCCGGCCCCAGGCCAGTTCGCGCTCGATCAGCTCGGCGTATACCGGCAGGTCCAGCGCCTTCTTCACCAGGGTGGGGTTGGTGGTGCAGTCCACGGGCTTGAGGCGCTTGATCGCGTCGTAGTCGCCGGTATCGGCGACGACCACGGACAGCTCGCGGAGCTGGGCCAGCTTGGAGGGTTGCGAAGTCATCATCGGGTCTCGAAAACGGTGGTGGGGAACGAAGGTGGGGGCGTTACGTTAACGCGCCTAGCGGTGGAAGTCGCCAGCGGCTTCGGGCTGGTAGTGGACGGCGACCACGCGCAGGCGCAGCGGACGCCCGCCCGGGGCCTGCCAGTCGATGCTCTGGCCCACCGACAGGCCCAGCAGCGCGCTGCCGACCGGCGCGAGCACCGAGACGCGGCCGCGCTCGACGTCGGCTTCATGCGGATAGACCAGGGTCAGGGAATGCGGCTCGCCGTGCAGCTCGTCGACGCATTCAACGCGCGAGTGCATGGTGACGACGCCGGCGGGAATCTGTTCAGGCGGCAGGACCTGGGCGCGGCCCAGTTCGCCGGAAAGCGCGATCGCGGCCGGGTGCCGGCTCAGCGCGGGGGATTCAAGCAGGGCCTCCAGGCGCGCGAGGTCGCGGCTGGAGACGATGATCGATGGCGGCAGGCCGCTCTGGTGTTCGGTGGTCATGGGTTATTCCTGTGGATGAAAGACGGGCGGCCCGCTGGCCGCCCACGCCATTGTCCGAAGAATCGCCGGCGGAAGGAACCATCCGCGCCGGCCCAGGCTGCCGCGCGGGCTTTCCGGTCAGTCGCCGTTGCCGGTCGCGCTGGCCGCCGCGCCCACGCCGCGGGTGGGCAATGCCCGTGGCGCCTCGCCGTCATGCGTCTTCGCGCGCGGCGCGTCGAGCTGCAACAGTTGCGGCGGCAACGATCTGAACAGGCGCGCCAGCTGTTCGAGGAAGTCGCCCATCGCCGAGCTGCGGCGCCAGACCATGGCGATCCGCCGGCTGGGCGGGCGCTCGTCGTCGAAGCCGATCAGCTGCACGTTCTCCGAACGCGCCACCGGTGGCTTCACCGCGAGCAATGGCAGCAGGGTGACTCCCACGTTGGCGGCCACCATCTGCCGCAGCGTTTCCAGGCTGGTCGCCTGGAACTCGGATTTCTCCAGCGCACCGGCCAGGTGGCACACGTCCAGCGCCTGGTCGCGCAGGCAGTGGCCATCCTCGAGCAGCAGCAGGCGTTGTTCGGACAGCTCATCCAGGCTCAGCGAGGCGCGGCGCGCCAGCGCGTGACCCTCGGGCACGGCCAGCACGAAGGGTTCCTCGAACAGGAATTCGGCATGCAGCTGGTCGTCGTGGATCGGCAGCGCCAGCACGGCGGCGTCGAGCCGCCCCTCGCGCAGCTGGCGCAGCAGCTGGTCGCTCTTTTCCTCGACCAGCAGCAGTTCCAGCTGCGGGAAGCGCTCGCGGATGCGCGGCACTACGTGCGGCAGCAGGTAGGGGCCCAGGGTAGGGAAGATGCCCAGGCGCACGGTACCGGCCTCGGGATCCTGGCTGCGCCGCGCCGCCTCCTTCATCTGCTCGACCTCGGCCACGATGCTGCGCGCGCGGCTGGCGGCCTCGCGCCCGGCCGGGGTCAGCATGACCTTGCGCGGCGCGCGTTCGACCAGCGGCACGCCGAGCTCGTCTTCCAGCTTCTTGATCTGGGTCGACAGCGTGGGCTGGCTGACGAAGCAGGCCGCCGCGGCCCGGCCGAAATGCTTGTGGTCGGCCAGGGCCACCAGGTATTTGAGGTCACGCAGGTTCATCGGCAAAGCCTCTTGGGCAAGTAACGCGACGTGGCGTGATGCCGGGGACAGCTTACGCCCGCGCGCGCGGCGACGGCCAGTGCGGACCGGTCGTCGCCGTGCATCGCGGCCTGGCTCAGGCGGCCTCGGCCACCGCGCCGCTGCTGGTCGGCGCGCTGCTGCGGATCAGGTGGTCGAAGGCACTGAGCGCGGCGGTCGCGCCCTGGCCCATGGCGATGATGATCTGCTTGTACGGCACGGTCGTGGCATCGCCGGCGGCGAACACGCCGGGCACGCTGGTCTGGCCGCGGTCGTCGATGAGGATCTCGCCGCGCGGCGACAGCTCGACCACGCCCTTGAGCCATTCCGTGTTGGGCAGCAGGCCGATCTGAACGAACACGCCTTCCAGCTCGACGCGGTGCGCATCGCCGCCGACGCGGTCCTTGTAGACCAGGCCGCTGACCTTGCTGCCGTCGCCGAGCACCTCGGTGGTCTGCGCGCTGGTGATGATGCGCACGTTGCCGAGGCTGCGCAGCTTGCGCTGCAGGACCTCGTCGGCACGCAGCTTGTCGTCGAACTCGATCAGGGTGACGTGCGAGACGATGCCGGCCAGGTCGATCGCCGCCTCCACGCCGGAGTTGCCGCCGCCGACCACCGCCACGCGCTTGCCCTTGAACAGCGGGCCGTCGCAGTGCGGGCAATAGGCCACGCCCTTGTTGCGGTACTCGTTCTCACCAGGCACGTTCATCTGCCGCCAGCGGGCGCCGGTGGAGAGGATGACGGTACGCGACTTCAGCACCGCGCCGTTGGCCAGCTTGACCTGCACCAGGCCATCGCTGCCGGCCGGGACCAGCGCTTCGGCGCGCTGCAGGTTCATCACGTCGACGTCGTAGTGGCGCACGTGCTGTTCCAGCGCGGCGGCCATCTTCGGGCCTTCGGTCTCGGTGACGGAAATGAAGTTCTCGATGGCCATGGTGTCCAGCACCTGGCCGCCGAAGCGTTCGGCCGCCACGCCGGTGCGGATGCCCTTGCGCGCGGCATAGACCGCCGCAGCGGCGCCGGCAGGGCCGCCGCCGACGACCAGCACGTCGAATGCGGACTTCGCGTTGATCTTCTCCGCGTCGCGCTTGCCGGCGTTGGTATCGAGCCGGGCGACGATCTGCTCCAGGTTCATGCGGCCCTGGTCGAAGACCTCGCCATTCAGGAAGACGGTCGGCACCGACATGATCTGGCGCGCCTCGACCTCGTCCTGGAACAGCGCGCCGTCGATGGCGACATGCTTGATGTTCGGGTTCAGCACCGCCGCCAGGTTCAATGCCTGGACCACGTCCGGGCAGTTCTGGCACGACAGCGAGAAATAGGTTTCGAAGCGGTATTCGCCTTCGAGGTTCTTCACCTGTTCGATCACTTCCGGCGCAGCCTTGGACGGATGCCCGCCGACCTGCAGCAGGGCCAGCACCAGCGAGGTGAACTCGTGGCCCATCGGCAGGCCGGCGAAGGTCAGCGAAATGTCATGGCCGGGGCTGCCCAGGCTGAAGCTCGGCTTGCGCGCATCGGCGTCGCGGCGCACTTCCAGGCCGATCACGTTGCTCAGCGCCTTGATCTCGTTGAGCAGCTCAAGCATTTCCTGCGACTTGTCACCATCATCGACCTGCGCGGTGATATGGATCGGGCGGGTCAGGCGCTCGAGATAGGCCTTGAGCTGGGTCTGCAGATTGGTGTCCAACATGGGATCAGGCTCCTGTCGATCGGCAAGGGGAGGGCATGGCGTCGATGCCGCAGGGCATACGCCAACGTGGGGAGGGGGTGAACCGCAACCGGCGCGACGCCGGCGGGCGGGAGAGAGGGCGCCGTGCCGGCGCGCACCGGTTCCGGTTCACCCCCGTCCCTGCGGCGCAGGGACGGGGATGGGGGACTGGCTTAGATCTTGCCGACCAGGTCCAGCGACGGGGCAAGGGTCTTCTCGCCTTCCTTCCACTTGGCCGGGCACACCTCGCCCGGGTGGGCGGCGACGTACAGGGCGGCCTTGACCTTGCGCAGCAGCTCCTTGGCGTCACGGCCGATGCCCTCGGCGGTGATTTCCACGGCCTGGATGACGCCGGCCGGGTCGATGATGAAGGTGCCGCGGTCGGCCAGGCCGACGCCCGGGCGCATCACTTCGAAGTTGTTGGTGATGGTGCCGGTCGGGTCGCCGATCATCGCGTACTTGATCTTGCCGATCGCCGCCGAGGTGTCGTGCCACGCCTTGTGCGAGAAATGGGTGTCGGTGGAGACCGAGTAGATCTCCACGCCCAGCTTCTGGAACTCGGCGTGGTTGTCGGCCAGGTCTTCCAGCTCGGTCGGGCACACGAAGGTGAAATCGGCCGGGTAGAACACCACCACGGACCACTTGCCCTTCAGGTTGGCGTCGGAGACTTCGATGAATTCACCATTCTGGTAGGCGGTGGCCTTGAACGGCTTGATTTCGGTGTTGATCACGGACATTGAACTTCCTCTTTGTTGCCAATGGTCTGGGGGAGTGGAACGGGGGCCATGTTAGGCAGGATCGATAGATTGCTCAAATCGATTGATGGAATTAGATAGATAGGCTTTGCCTATCGAAAGGCAAGGGCCAGCCTGCTGAACAGGGGCCCGTCCCGGGGATCCGGGCCCCATAGCCGGGATAATGGCGACTTCCTGTTTCCCAAGAGTGACCCGATGTCGCATCTGCCCGAGGCGTTGCTGCGCGAAGCCATCGACCACATCGATCGCGCCGACGCCGAAGCCCTGCTGCTGCATGCCCTCGGGCACGATCGGGCCTGGTTGTTCGCGCATGGCCGCGATCCGGTCGCCGAGCCGGTCGCGGCGAGCTTCCGGGCGCTGGTGGCGCGGCGCGTGGCCGGTGAGCCGGTGGCCTACCTGACCGGCCGGCGCGGGTTCTGGACCCTGGACCTGGCGGTCGGTCCGGCCACGCTGATCCCGCGGCCGGAAACCGAGCTGCTGGTCGAACTGGCGCTGGAGCGGCTCGATGCCGCCCCGGGCCGTCGCGTCGCCGACCTGGGCACCGGCAGCGGCGCCATCGCCCTGGCGATCGCCAGCGAGCGACCGGCCGCCCGCGTGTTGGCCACCGATGCCAGCGCCGCCGCGCTGGAGGTGGCGCGCGCCAATGCGGCCGCGCACCGGCTCGGCAATGTCGAATTCCGCCTCGGCCCCTGGTGGGCGCCGCTGGCCGGCGAGCGCTTCGACCTGGTGGCTTCGAACCCGCCCTACATCGCCGCCGCCGATCCGCACCTGGCGCAGGGCGACCTGCGTTTCGAACCGGCCAGCGCACTGGCCTCGGGGGTCGACGGGCTGGATGACATCCGCCAGATCATCGACGGCGCGCCGGGGTACCTGCAGGCCGGGGGCTGGCTGCTGCTGGAGCACGGCTGGGACCAGGGCGCGGCGGTCGCCAGGCTGCTGCGCGAACGCGGCTTCGAGGCGGTGTCCACCGCGCAGGACCTGGAGGCGCGCGATCGCACCAGCCTGGGCCGCTGGCCCGGCTGAGCCTCCCCGGCGCATCTGCCGTTGCGGGGAGGGCGGTTAGAATCCGCGTTTTCCGTCGTGGATGGACTCGCAATGCGCACGCTGTATCCGGAGATCGAACCCTTTGCCACCGGCACGCTGAAGGTCGACGACCGCCACACGCTGTACTACGAACAGTGCGGCAATCCGGACGGCAAGCCGGTCGTGCTGCTGCATGGCGGCCCGGGCGGCGGCATCAGTGCCAAGATGCGTCGCTTCCACGACCCGGCGAAGTACCACATCATCCTGTTCGACCAGCGCGGCTCGGGGCGTTCGACGCCGCATGCCGACCTGGTCGACAACACCACCTGGGACCTGGTCGCCGACATCGAGAAGCTGCGGGCCCGGCTGGGCATCGAACGCTGGCAGGTGTTCGGCGGCAGCTGGGGTTCGACCCTGGCGCTGGCCTACGCCCAGAAGCATCCGCAGCAGGTCACCGAGCTGGTGCTGCGCGGCATCTTCATGCTGCGCCGCTGGGAGCTGGAGTGGTTCTACCAGGAAGGCGCCAACCGCCTGTTCCCGGATGCCTGGGAGCACTACATCGCGGCGATCCCGCCGGTGGAACGGCATGACCTGATCTCGGCCTTCCATCGCCGCCTCACCAGCGACGACGAAAGCACCCGGCTGGCCGCCGCGCGCGCCTGGAGCGTATGGGAAGGCGCCACCAGCTTCCTGCACGTGGATGCGGACTTCGTCACCGGCCATGAAGACGCCGCCTTCGCACTGGCGTTCGCGCGCATCGAGAACCACTACTTCGTCAATGGCGGCTTCTTCGAGGTCGACGACCAGCTGCTGCGCGATGCGCACCGCATCGCCGGCATCCCCGGCGTGATCGTGCATGGCCGCTACGACGTGGTGTGCCCGGTGCAGAACGCCTGGGACCTGCACAAGGCCTGGCCGAAGGCGCAGCTGGAGATCACCCCGGCATCCGGCCACTCGGCGTTCGAGGCGGAGAACATCGACGCGCTGGTGCGCGCGACCGACCGTTTCGCCTGAGGCTGTACCGCCGCCCAGCGTCGGCGCCGATGTGTCGGTGCTGGCAAATGGGCGGCGGCAGCGGCTGCTTAGGATCGGCGGATTCCCACCGGAGACATCGCCGTGCCCTTTACCGATCGTCGCTGGCTGTGGCTGGCGCTGTGGCCGCTGGCCGGTTCGTTGTCGGCGCAGCAGGTCGCTTCCGAAGCGCCACAGGCCTGGCAGGCAGACGCCAAGGCGAACAAACAGGCGCAGAAGGCGGCCGAGCAGGCCGCCGAGACGGCGATGCCGCCGCCGAAGAAGGGCGGGCAGGGCGGCAACGGTACGCTGGAAGGGGGGCGCGCTGGGCCCGGTGGTCCAGGCAGCGGCCGGCCGGACGGCGGCATGGGAGGGCCGGGAGGCGAGGGCGCCCCGCCGGGTGACGGCATGCCGGGCGGCGGCCCGGGTGGCCACGGCGGACATGGTGGCCACGGCAGGCATGGTGGGCCGGGCGGCGAGGGGGGCGGTGGTCGCGGATCACCGGCGGCGATGCTGCGCCCGGAGATGGATTTCGCCGCGCCGCTGAAGGACACGTTGATCCTGTACCGCAGTCGCGAAGCGGTGGTGTTCGGGCGCAGGGAATCGCCGGAGGTGGTGATGCTGCCCCTCGACGGCGCGCCGGTGACGGTGGCTCCCGGCGTGCAGGCGTCGCTGCACGAGGACGCGCAGGGACTGCGCGTGGAGGTCGCCACCAGCAATGCGATCCAGGTCACCTATCGTTACGTGACCGACCCGTCCGGCGAACTGCGGGTGGCCGTGCACGCCGAAGGCCCGGTGCCGCACCCGGGCAGTCGCTTCGACGTCGAACGGGTCTACCGCGCGCAGCAGGAAAAGCGCTGAGGCCACGGTCCGGCGGCGCTGCGGGCCTATGCGAAGGCCGCCGCCAGTGGCGGCAGCAGCCGGGCCAGCCGCTGTGCCCACAGGACCTGGCCGTCTTCGTCGGCGATCAGGTCCTGGCGGATCTCCAGCTCCACGTGCACCAGTCCGCGGCCTTCGCCGTGGACCGGCACCGCATAGTCGCTGGTGTCGCTGACTGCGTAGGGTTCGTTGTCGCCGACCACCAGGTCGCCTTCCGCGCGCAGGGCATCGCGCAGGGCGTGTGCCAGGCGGGCATCGCGGTGGTAGAGCACGCCGGCATGCCAGGGACGGGCGACGCCGTTCATCGCCGGGGTGAAGCTGTGCATGGCCACCAGCAGCGTGCGTTCGCCGCGGGCCAGGCGCGCGTCCAGTTCCTCGACGATACGCCCGTGGTAGGGCGCGAAGATGGCATCGATGCGCTGCTGCCGCGCGGCTGCATCCAACCCGTGGTTGCCCGGCACCTCGGTGCCGTCGCTGCGTTCGGCCACCAGCGTCGGCGAGGCGTGCGGGCGGTTGCAGTCGATCACCAGGCGCGAATACGCCTGGGTGATCGCCACCGCGTCCAGCGCCGCGGCCAGTCGCGTGGTGACGCCGGCGATGCCGATGTCCCAGCCGATGTGCCGGTCCAGTTCGGACTGCGGCAGGCCGAGGTTGCCCAGCGCACGCGGCACGCGCTGCCCGGCGTGATCGGCGATCAGCAGCCACGGCGAGTGCCCGGACGGGTTGTGCACGCTGAACGGCGCCGGTTCGTCGGCGGCCAGCAGCGGCAGGGTGGAGCGCGAGGCGTCAGCCACGGGGCGTGCCATCGAGGTGGTGCTCGATCATCCACAACCCGGCCCACAGCTTGGCGTCGAGTTCGTAGCCCTGTCCCATCTTCTCCACCAGCCAGGCGGCGGCACGCGTGCGCGGCACCTCGTGCACGGTGATGTCCTCGCTGTCGTCGCCGCCGCCACTGCCCACGCGGGTCAGGCCGGTGGCGCGGACGAAGGCGACCTTCTCGTTGCTGGCGCCGGAAGAGGTCGGGCCGATCATCAGCACCTCGGCATGCGCCGCGGTCCAGCCGGTTTCCTCTTCCAGCTCGCGCACCGCCGAGATCTCGATCGACTCGCCGGCATCGATGTCGCCGACCAGGCCGGCCGGCATCTCGATGGTGCGCGCCTGCAGCGGTACGCGGAACTGTTCGACGAACAGCACGTGGTCCTGTGGCGTCACCGCGATGATGATCGCGGCCAGTCCGCCGGCATGCACGCGCTCGGAATACTCCCAGGTGCCGCGCACGACCATGCGCTGGTACTTGCCCTCGTAAACGACCTTCGGTTCTGCGGTTTTCGCGGTCATGGGAAAGCGGAGTCCATCCGTTGGGGTAGGGGGATGCCGGCGGCCTCGTGCAGGCGTCGCCGGGTGATGGGGCCGAAGCGCAGGGCTTCGCACAGGCCGGAAAGCATGTCGCCATCACCGCCGGCCCGGGCGAAGCCGGCCGGTGGCAGGTCCAGCGGGGCGTCCAGCGCGATGGTGGTCAGCTGGCGCCAGAGCAGTGCGTGTTCGCGCTGCTCGCGCAGGCGCGTGGCCATCTGCGCGGCGCCGCGCAGGCGCAGGAATGGCACCTCGTCGATGCGCGCCAGCAGTTCGTCCAGGCTGCCGAAATGGGCCAGCAGCACCGCCGCGGACTTGGCGCCGATGCCGGTGATGCCGGGGATGTTGTCGATGGCGTCGCCGCACAGCGCCAGGTAGTCGGCGATCTGGTGCGCGTGCACGCCATGGCGCGCCTTGACCCCATCCATGCCCCAGCGCAGGCCGCGGGCGAAGTCCCACTGCTCGTCGTGGGTGGACAGCAGCTGCGAGAGGTCCTTGTCGGCGGAGATGATCACCCCGCGGAATCCGTCAGGGCGCGCGGCATGCAGCGCGCTGCCGATCAGGTCGTCGGCCTCGTAGTGAGGGTGGGCCAGCACCGCCAGGCCCAGCGTGGCGGCCAGCGCCTTGCAGTGGGCGAACTGCCGGCGCAGCTCGTCCGGCGCCGGCTCGCGGTTGCCCTTGTAGCCGGGGTAGATCTCGTGGCGGAAGCAGCTGTCCAGTGCCTCGTCGAAGGCCACCACGACGTGGCCGGGCCGCTCGCGTTCGAGCAGGTCCAGCAGGAAGCGCGCGAAGCCGTGGACGGCATTGGTCGGCCAGCCCTGGGCATCGCGGAACTCGTCGGGCATCGAATGCCAGGCGCGGAACACGTACAGGCTGGCATCGACCAGGTGCAGCGTCCGCGTCGGCGCAGACGGCGTCGTCACGGCCGATGGGACGGAATGGGTCATGGCGTCCAGTCTGCGAGCAGCGCCGCCGGATCCGGCCGCTCGCGCTCGGGCGCTTCCAGCCGGGGGGTGCCGATATGGATGAAACCGACGATGTGCTCGTCCGCGCCCAGCCCGAGGTGCGCGGCGACCGCCTCGTCGTAGGCCATCCACGCGGTCAGCCACTGCGCGCCGAAGCCCAGGGCCTGGGCGGCCTGCAGCAGGGCGAAGCAGACGCAGCCGGCGCTGAGCAGTTGTTCCTGCACCGGCACCTTGTGCCCGGGCTGCAGGCGGGCGACGACGGTGATGACCAGCGGCGCGAAACTGAACCGTTGCCGATCCTTCTCGATCGCCGCTTCCGGCGCGCCGGGGTCGCGTTCGCGGCTGCGCGTGGCGAGGAAATCGCCCAGCGCCAGCCGCGCCGGGCCGGCAATACGCAGGAAACGGAACGGCACCAGCTTGCCGTGGTCGGGCACGCGGACGGCCGAGCGCAGCATCCGCATCAGGGTGGCCTCGTCGGGGCCGGGCTCGCCCAGCTGCCTGGAGGGGGTCGAGCGGCGCTCGTCAAGCGCCTGCAACGAAGAAAGTGTGTGCATAATCCCACTTTGAAACCGCAATGGTCCGATTATAGACGGCCATCGGTAACCGCCATCGGGGGACAGCGGCGACCAGTCGGCGCGCGGACGACCCGTTGGATAGTCGTTCCCATCGTGTTCGTGGTCCCGCCGTCATGACGATTCCCGTGCCGCTCGACGAGCTTCCCACCCGCAACCCGCAGCTGCTGGACCGTGTCCGCGATGCGGTGCTGGTCCCGCTGGCCGCGGCCTTCACCGACGTGCAGGGCGTATTGGCCGAGGCGCTGTTCCGACAGGCCGAACGGACCCGTGCCGGGCAGGGCGACTACTTCGAGGCGATCGAGCTGCTGCGCCGGCAGCGCGATCCCATCACCGCCGCGTTCCGTGGCCACCTGGCCAAAGCCTGGCAGGCCCTGGAGAGCGGCCGGCCGATGTCGGTGGAACGCACCCTGGCCAAGGCGCCGCAGGACCTGTCGCTGGTGCCCGAGCACGAGCTGGACGTGCGCCTGGCCGTGCGCAACCTGGCCGGCGCGCTGCAGCACCGCTGGCGGCCGGAACTGATGCGGCTCAACCGCTACCTGGGCTTCATCGCCGGCGGCCTGCGCATCGAGGCCGACAACAACCCGTTCGGCCCCGAGCACCTGGGCGCAGCGGTCCACGCCGCCTTCCAGGGCGTGCCGCTGGCGCCCCGCGCCCACCTGGCGATCATCAAGGTCTGCGAGCAGCAGCTGGGCGAGCGCGTCGGGGCGATGTATGCCGAACTGGAACGCTCACTGGCCGAAGTGACCCGCCTGCGCGACCTGCCGGCCGCGCGCTCGCGCCGCCAGGCCATCCCACGCACGGACGGCGGCGAGGGTGAGGTCGTGCCGGACTGGATCACCCGCTTCTTCGCCGACTGGACCGGTGCGCGCACCTCGCTGGCCGCGGCCGCAGCCATCGATGTCCACGCGCGCGAGGAGCAGGACGTCCTGCCGCCGGGCCTTCGCCAGCTGCTGCAGCAGGCGCGCGGCGACGCTTCCACCTCGTTGCCACGACAGCTGTCGCCGCGGGAACTGCTGTCGGTGCTGTCGCTGCTGCAAACCACGCCGGGCGCGGGCTTCGAGGCCATCGATGGTGGCGGCCAGGGCCTGGCGGGCGGGCTGCGCCGCGAAGTGCTGGCCACCGCCGGCGCGCTCGGCATCGACATGCTCGACACCGGGCTGGCCCCGGCCGACGCCGATACCCTGGACCTGGTCGGCCTGCTGTTCGAGGCGATCCTGCGCGAGAGCCTGCTGCAACCGGGGCAACGCGCGCTGCTTGGCCAGCTGCTGGTCCCGCTGGCCAAGGTCGCCGTGCTCGACGCGCGCGTGTTCGTGCGCGACACCCATCCGGCCCGGCGCCTGCTGAACCTGCTCGCCGACGCCTGCGACGGCAACAGCGGCGAGACCGCCGCCGAGCAGGCGTTGCTGGCGCAGGTGCAGGCGGTGGTGGAGGAGATCGTCCGCGACTTCGACGAACACCTGGCGGTGTTCCTGGCGCTGGAATCCGGTTTCGGCGCCAGCTACGAGCAGTACCGGCGCCGCATCGAGATCGCCGAGCGGCGCGCCAACGAACTGCAGCGCGCCGAGGAGCGGCGCGAGCGGGCCCGTGACCTTGCCCGCGCCGCCGTGGCCGCGCGCCTGCCCGGCGAGGATGCGTTGCCGCCGGTGCTCGAACACTTCCTTGCCCGGGCCTGGAGCCAGCACGTGCAGCAGGCGGCGCTGCGCGGCGACGGCGGCGGCCCCGCACTGGAGGCGGCGCTGGCGCTGGGCGATGCGATCCTGGCGCAATGGGCGCGCGCGCGTCGCGAAGCGCCGCCCGCGCAGGGTTGGCTGGCCGGCGAACGTCCGGCGCTGCTGCAGGTCTTCGGCCAGTGCGGCCTGGGCGCCGCCGAGGCGGAGGCGGCCTGCGCCGGACTGGTGCGCTCGCTCGACCAGGCCGCGCAGGCGCCACAGGCGGTGCCGGCAACGGTGGTCCTGCCGGTGCTGCCCGAGCCGGTCGAGTCGGAAGGCGAGGCGTTGACGCCGATGCTCGACGAGCATGCCGGGGCCGAGTTCGACCGGATCACCGCCGGCTATTTCCAGGTCCTGCCGATCGGCACCTGGCTGGAGTTCGTCGACCGCGACGGGCGCATCCAGCCCGGCAAGCTGTCGTGGGTCAGCCCGATCTCCGGCCGGCTGATGTTCGTCAACCGGCGCGGTGGCCGGCTGTGCCTGGCCTCGGCCGAGGAGCTGGCGATGATGGTCTGGCTCGACCGGCTGCGCCTGCACCGCGAGGAAGATGCCTTCTACAGCGCCATGCAGGGCGTGGTCGACGGGCTCGAGGGCGAGCGCCGCCGGGCCTGAACGCCTGGCCCCGCGGGGAGCCGGGTCCGCCCAGGGAGCCGCGGGCGCGCTACGATGTGCTGCCCTGCACCAGGAACGAAAATGCGGATCCCATCACGGTCGCGCAGCCGCTGGCCCGCCTACCATGCGCAGGCGGAAACAGGGGCCGCGTCTGTCGTATTCACCGCCATCCTCATCAGCACGCCTGCAAGGGCGGGGAGCCTTTGCGCATGATGTCCAACCCCAGCCCGCTGGGTCACCCCGGGCGTGATCCGCGTTTGCTTGCGCAGGCGCGCGACGCGTTCCTGCCCGCGTTGTCGCAGGCGTTCGCCGCAGCCGTGGCGCGCTTCGACGACGTGCTGTTCGATCGCGCTGAAACCGCCGGGGCCTCGCAGCTGGTGTTCCTTGACGGCATGCGCGAGCTGCGTCGCCGGCGCGAGGAGATCATCGAGCGTTTCCGTGGCCAGATCGCGCTGGCCTGGCAGTCGCTGGAGCAGGGTCAGCCGCAATCCGCCGAAGTGGTGCTGTCCGGCCAGGCCGACCGTGGCGGTGGCCTGAGCCTGGTGCCGGAGCACGAGCTCGAATCACGCCTGGCCGTGCGCAACCTCGCCAGCGTGCTGCTGCGCGAATGGAAGCTGGTGCTGGCGCACATCGACCGTCGCCTGGGCTGGATCGCCGGCGGCATGGAACTGGGGGCCGACACCAATCCGATCGGTCCGGAACACATCGGCGTGGCGATCCACGAAGCCTTCGCCACCAGCGACCTGGCGCCGGAAGTGCGGCTGGTGCTGATCAAGCTGTGCGAGCGCGACCTGGCCGAGCCGATCGGCCGCCTGTACGCGCAGCTGGACGACCTGCTGGCCAAGGCCGGCGTCATGCCGGAGATTTCCCGTCCGCGGACCCCGCAGCGCTCGCCGCAGCGCCCCGCCGACGACGTGTTCGTCGAAGATGAGTTCGACGAGCAGCACGCCCCGGCCTGGGCCAACCGTTTCGTCAGCCGCTGGGCGCAGAGCCGCGGCCGCATGCAGGCAGCGCAACGTGGGCGCGAGGGCGGCGACGTCGGCGAGGCCGGCGGCGATTTCCCCGGCGGCAACCAGGGCATGCTGCTGGAAGCCCTGCATGAACTGCTGCAGCAGACCCGCAACGTCCGCGACAGCGCGACCTCGGCCGCTTCGGTGGCGGTCGGCCAGCAGCGGCCGCTGAGCCAGCGCGAGATGATGTCGGTGCTGTCGCTGCTGCAGGCCACGCCGAGCGCGACGCTGAGCGCGGCGCTCGGCGATGACGGCGAATCGCTGGCGCAGCGGCTAAAGAGCGAGGTCCTGTCCAGCGCCACGCGGTTGGGCGTGGACCCGGCCAGCGCCCGCCTGGATCCGATGGACGAGGACGCCATCGACCTGGTCGGCATGCTGTTCGACGTGATGCTCGACGAGCGCGACCTGGAAGGCCGTTCGCGCGAACTGATGAGCCGCCTGGTGGTGCCCTTCGTCAAGGTGGCGCTGCTGGACCGCAAGATGTTCGTGCAGAAGACCCATCCGGCGCGCCGCCTGCTCAACTCGCTGGCCGAAGCCTGCGAGGGCAATGCCGGCGACAGCCCGGCCGAGCGCGTGCTGATGGGCAAGGTCGAGGAGATCGTCGAGCGGCTGGTCGCCGAGTTCAACGAGAACCTGGCGATCTTCCTCACCCTGGAAGAGGAATTCCGCGATTTCCTCGCCCAGCACCGGCGCCGGATCGAGATCGCCGAGCGTCGCGCCGCCGAAACCCAGCGCGGCCAGGAGAAGCTGGAGCTGGCGCGCAGCCGCGCCCAGCTCGAGCTGGAGATGCGCACCAATGTCGCCGGCCTGCCGCAGACGGTGGAGGATTTCCTGCGCCAGCCCTGGCTGCACCACGTGACCATGTCGATCCTGCGCGATGGCGAGGAGGGCGCGGCCTTCACCGAATCGCTGGCGCTGGCCGACGGCGTGCTGGAAGAACTGGCCGAGGCGCGGCGGCAGATCGTCGGCAAGCCCTGGCTGCAGGCCTGGGAGCCGGCGTTGCAGAAGGTCTTTGCCAGCGTCGGCCTGCACGGAGATTCATCGCTGGTGGCGATCGGCGCGCTGCACGACACGCTGCAGTCGGTGGCCGAGGCGCGCCCGGAGCTGGAGAAGCCGCTGCCGGAGCTGCCGCAGGTCAGCCTGCCGCAGCCGCCGGTCGCCGAGGCCGCCACGGTCGAACTGGGCGCCGACCCGGCCCTGGAAGACTTCGACAACGCCGATGCCGACCGCTTCCGTGGCATGGCGATCGGCACCTGGCTGGATTTCGTCGACAAGGACGGCAAGGTGCAGGCCGGCAAGCTGTCGTGGGTCAGCCCGATTTCCTCGCGCCTGCTGTTCGTCAACCGTCGCGGCGTGCGCTTCTGCGTCGCCTCGCCGGAAGAACTGGCGGTGATGGTGCGGCTGGGCAGGTTGCGTGCGCACGTCAACGACGGTGCCTTCGACAGCGCCATGCAGGGCGTGATCGACCGTCTCGATCCGCAGACCAGTACCGTTCACTGAGTCGCACCGGCCGGCCCCGGCCGCGCGACGTTTGCTAGGATCGGCGCGAGGCAATCACTGGCAAGGGGATGGCATGGCCGTGCAGGTGCGGGTGCTGAAAGAACACGCCGCGGGCGAACGCCGCGTGGCGGCAACGCCGGAGACGGTGAAGAAGCTCCTCGCGCTCGGCGCGCAGGTGGCCATCGAACCCGGTGCCGGCAGTGCCGCCGGCTTCACCGACGAAAGCTACCTGCAGGCCGGCGCGACGCTGGCCGCCGGCGACGCGCTGCCGTCCGCCGCACTGGTGCTGTGCGTGCAGGCGCCGGAGGTCTCGCGGCTGCGCGAACTGGGCACCGGCGCGGTGCTGGTCGGCCTGCTGCAGCCGGAGTCGGATCCGCTGCGCGCCGAGGCCCTGCGCGGCAACGACCGCATCGTGTTCCCGCTGGAACGGCTGCCGCGCACCACGCGCGCGCAGGCCATGGACGTGCTCAGCTCGCAGGCCGGCATGGCCGGCTACAAGGCGGCGCTGATCGCCGCCGAACTGGCGCCGCGCTTCTTCCCGATGCTGACCACCGCGGCCGGCACGATCCGGCCGTCGAAGGTGCTGGTGGTCGGCGCCGGCGTCGCTGGCCTGCAGGCCATCGCCACCGCGCGCCGGCTTGGCGCACAGGTCGAAGGCTTCGACGTGCGGCCGGAAACCCGGGAGCAGATCGAGTCGCTGGGCGCGCGCTTCCTCGACCTGGGCGTCAGCGCGGCGGGCGAGGGCGGTTATGCGCGCGCGCTGACCGACGAGGAGCGCGGTGAACAGCAGCGCCGGCTGGCCGAGCACCTGCGCGGCGTGGACGTGGTGATCTGCACGGCCGCGGTGCCAGGACGTCCGGCGCCGAAGATCCTCAGCGCCGAGATGGTCGCCGGGATGAAGCCGGGTAGCGTGATCGTCGACCTCGCCGCCGAGACCGGCGGCAACTGTGCGCTGACCCGCCCGGGTGAGACCTTCGCCGAACAGGGCGTCACCATCGCCGGGCCGCTCAACCTCGCCAGCCTGGGTGCGGTGCATGCCAGCGAGATGTACGCGCGCAACGTGCTCAACTTCATCACCCTGTTCGTGCGTGAGAGCGAACTGGCGTTCGACTGGGAAGACGAGCTGCTGGCGAAGACGCGCTGGTCGTAGGCGGTCGCGCTCGCGGCCGCGCCGTCAATGGTCGCGGTCGCGGTCGCGCTTGTCGTCATGGGCGTCGACCCAGGCATCGCGCTGGGCCGGGGTCATCTTCTGCCAGCGCTGGCGCAGCTCGTCGCGCTGGGCCGGGTCGAGCCTGCGCATTTCCTCGAACAGCACCTGCGCCTGGCGACGCTGCTGCGGCGACATGCGCTCGAAGCGGCGCATGCCGTCGGCGGCCTGGCGGCGTTGCTCCGGGGTCATCGACTGCCAGCGCTGGGCGTGCCGGTACATGCGCTCGCGCTGGTCGGGAGCGTCGTTCCAGCGCTGTCGCATCGAGGCGATCATCACCTCGCGCTGCTGCGCGGTGAGGTGGTCCCAGTCGGGCATCGGCGCGGCGGGCGCCGTTGGTGGCGGTGGTGGCAGCGACGGACGCGGTGGTGGGGCGGCCTGCGCGCAGGCGACGCCGCTGGCGCCGGCCAGCAGTAGGGTCAGCAGCAGGCGGGTGCGCTTGTTCATTGCGTCTGCTCCATGGCCAGCGCGTTCTCCGAGCTCAGCCACACGTAGAGGTCAGGGTTCTGGTCGAGGATCTCGTCGTTGTCCTGGCTGGCGGCCGCGCTGGCCAGCGGCGAGGCCTGCGCCGGGACGGGCGTGGTCCGGTTGAGCTGGATGCCCAGGCCCAGCGCGAGCAGCGCCGAGCAGCTGGTGGCCAGCCACAGGCCACGCCGGTGCAGCGCCGGGCGCGCCGGGGCGACGGCATCGCGGCGGGCGGCGCGCAGCCGCGCCAGCGTGACCGGGTCCAGCGACCCCAGCGCCTGCCGGTGCAGCTGCCGGGCGCGGGTATCGAATTCGTGTTGTTGGCGATCCGTGGTGTTCACCGGAAATCCTCGAGTTGTTTCTGCAGGGCCTCGCGGGCCCGCGACAGGTGGGTCTTCACCGAACCTTCCGAACAGCCCATCACCCGGGCGGTCGTGGCGACATCCATGTCTTCGAGCACGCGCAGGGTGAAGGCCTCGCGCTGGCGCGCGGGCAAGCCGCGCAGGGCCTGCACCATCCGCGTGTAGGCCTGGCGTTGCTCCTGGGCCTCGGCCGGGCCGGCGGCACTGTCGGCCCAGTCGATGTTGCCGCCGTCCTCCGGGTCCACCGCCGGCGCCCAGAATTTCAGCCGGAAGCCGCGCCGCCGCTGCAGGTCGATGATGCGGCTGCGCAGGATGCTCCAGAACAGCGGCGTCCATTCCTCGGCCGGCCGCTCGCGGTAGCCGAGCAGCTTGACCATGGCGTCCTGGACCGCGTCGAGGGCGTCCTCCCGGTGGCGCAGCCCGGCTTCGGCGAAGCGGAACGCGCGCGCGCCGACGCCGGCCAGGAAGGCGTCGAGCGAGGCCGGCGGGGCCGGCGCTTCGGTTTGCGGATCGAGAGGGGTGCCCACCAGCACAGCGTAGCTTCCCTAGGGAGATGCCAGGTCAACGCACGGGCGGGCGATCGGTTGACCGCCCCGCGCCCTGTTCATACGCGGTTATGATGCGGGCATCCCCGGCAAAGACGGAGTGGATGGACGATGGGCGACGGCTTCGTGGCGCTGTACATCTTCATGCTGGCGGCGATCGCCGGCCATGTGATCATCTCGCGGGTTCCGGTGATCCTGCATACCCCGCTGATGTCGGGGTCGAACTTCATCCACGGCATCGTGCTGATCGGCGCCATCGTGGTCCTCGGCCATGCCGACAGCGTGCTGGAGAAGGCCCTGGGCTTCCTTGCCGTGCTGCTCGGTGCCGGCAACGCAGCCGGCGGCTACGTGGTGACCGAGCGCATGCTGGAGATGTTCCGGCCCAGCGCCCGCAACGGCCAGGGCGGCAAGCCGGGGGATCGCGCTTGAACGTCACCACCGTGGAACTGCTCGATTGGCTGGTCAAGGCCAGCTACCTCGTCGCCGCGACCCTGTTCCTGCTCGGCCTGCAGCGCATGGCCTCGCCGCTCACCGCGCGCAGCGGCATCCGCTGGGCCGGCATCGGCATGCTGCTGGCGACGGTGGCGACCTTCTTCCTGCCGGAACTGCACAACATTCCGCTGATCCTGCTGGCGGTGGTGATCGGCACCGGCGCGGCGTGGTGGTCGGCGAAGAAGGTCGCCATCACCGACATGCCGCAGATGGTCGCGCTGTACAACGGCATGGGCGGCGGCTCGGCCGCGGCGATCGGCGCGGTCGAGCTGCTGCGCTTCGCCTTCCTGGCCCGGCGCGATACCTCGCACTGGAGCGAGTCGGCGATCGCCGAGCTGGCCGCGCGCCAGCCCGGCGCGATCGTCATCGCGCTGGCGATCATCGGCGCGGCGATCGGCGCGGTCTCGTTGTCCGGCTCGGTGATCGCCTGGGCCAAGCTCGATGGCCGCCTGGATCGCCGGGTCACCTTCCCCGGCCAACAGGCGTTCAACCTGGCGGTGGCCGTGGCGGTGGTGGTGCTGGGGGGCTGGGCGGCGGTGTCGCTGCAGCCGCTGGCGATCATCCTGTTCTTCGTCGCGGCGCTGGCGCTGGGCGTGCTGATGACGCTGCCGATCGGCGGTGCCGACATGCCGGTGGTGATCTCGCTGTACAACGCATTCACCGGCCTGGCGGTGTCCTTCGAGGGCTATGTGCTGGGCAACGAGGCGCTGATCATCGCTGGCATGATGGTCGGCGCGGCCGGCATCCTGCTGACGCGGTTGATGGCCAAGGCGATGAACCGGCCGATCAGCGGCGTGTTGTTCTCCAACTTCGGCGGCGGCGGCCAGGGACAGGCGATCGAGGGCTCGCAGAAGCCGATCGAAGCGGCCGACGCGGCGGCGATGATGGCCTTCGCCGAACGCGTGGTGATCGTGCCGGGCTACGGCATGGCGGTGGCGCAGGCGCAGCACAAGATCTGGGAGCTGGCGCAGCGGCTGATCGCGCGCGGGGTGAAGGTGAAGTTCGCGATCCATCCGGTCGCCGGGCGCATGCCCGGGCACATGAACGTGCTGCTGGCCGAGGCCGGCGTGCCCTATGACCTGATCGCGGACATGGACGACATCAACCCGGAGTTCGCCAGCACCGACGTGTCGCTGGTGATCGGTGCCAACGACGTGGTCAATCCGGTGGCCAAGACCGACCCGACCAGCCCGATCTACGGCATGCCGATCCTGGACGTGGTGGATTCAAAGCACGTCATCGTGATCAAGCGCGGCAAGGGCACCGGTTTTGCCGGCATCGAGAATGCGCTGTTCTACGCCGACAATACGCGGATGCTGTACGGCGATGGGGCCGAGGCGGCGGGTGCGCTGGTGAGCGAGCTGAAGTCGCTTGATGGTGGCGGGCACTGAGGTTCGCGCGGCTTGAGTGATGGAATGGGGCGGCTTCGGCTGCCCTTTTCTTTTTTGGCGCCGCCGGGGAAGCGGGTGCCCCGCCTCACGACGAGCGACACACACGGATGTGCCGCGTTCAGTTCATGAGAACAGGGGCGTTCGACGAACCGACGGCCCAAGCCACGGCACAACGTCCAATACAACCGGCGGAAGCGCGTGTCCCACCGTGCTCGGAACATCCGCCGCCGAACGCTGCTACCGAGCCGCGAACCAGGCCAGCACCAGGCCGGCGGCCATGCAGGCCAGGTCCACGCCGGTGGTGGCCAGCGAGAGCAGGTGCCAGGCCAGGCGCGGGCCCATCCGCAGCGAGGAGGCGAGTACGTCCAGCCCCATCACCATGCCGATCTGCGCCGAGGCGATGGCCCACTGGCTCGCAAGGATCACCAGCGCGGTCGCCGCCGTGGCCACGATCGCGCGCGCGTGGCCCGGGCGGAAGGTGCCCAGGCGCAACATGAATGCGGATTCCAGCGCCACCAGCAGGGCCATCCAGCCGGCCTGCTGGCCGGTGGAAAGGGCCACCAGCAGCCAGGCGATCAGGGCGGTCAGGCATCCCAGCAGCAGGAGCAGGGGCCAGAGCCAGTGGACGGTTCCGGCGGATGCGGTCTTGGGTGCCATCGGGGATTCCTGGGATCGTCCTACAGGATAAGGCCTGCCAGCCCCTGCGCCATCCCCGGAGGTCATGCCCGTCACCGGCGCGACAGCGCATTCCGTGCGGCATGGTGGGCGGGGGTCGAAATAGACCCTAAAATGTACGACTTCCCCCATCCGGGGCCCTGGCCCCTGAGTCCCGCATGTACTCCCGCAGCAGTGAACCCGTCCAGTTCGAACGTGATTGCGAGGCCGTCATGGTCCCGCAGGGCGATTCAGTGACCCTGCCGGCCGGCAGCTATGGCTACATCACCCAGGCCTTGGGCGGCAGCTATACCGTCTTCGTCGAGGGCAACCTGTTCCGTATCGCCGGCAAGGATGGCGATGCCATCGGCAAGGAGCCGCCACCGGGGCTGGAGCTGCCCGACAACGCCAGCGACAGCGAGGTCGAGGCGATGGTCTGGCAGCAGCTGCGGACCTGCTTCGACCCGGAAATCCCGTTCAACATCGTCGACCTGGGCCTGGTCTACGAAGCCCTGATCAAGCACCGCGACGACGGCCAGCGGCTGGTCGAGGTGAAGATGACCCTGACCGCCCCGGGCTGCGGCATGGGCGAGATCCTGGTCGACGACGTGCGCAGCAAGCTGGAGATGATCCCCACCATCGCCGAAGCCGACGTGGACCTGGTATTCGATCCGCCGTGGGGCCGGCATATGATGTCCGAGGCCGCCCGGCTCGAAACCGGGATGCTCTGAGGCCGCCGCGCTCCCGCGCGCGTCCTGGCGTCCGCCCCCACGGCGCCGCCCGTCATCCGCAACCGCAAGGAATCCCCAGGTGTCCGTTTCCACGACTTTCCGCGTCACCCGCTCCCCGTCGCCGCGTACCGCCGAGCAGCGCGAGGCCATCCTCGCCGCGCCGGGCTTCGGCAACCACTTCACCGACCACATGGTCGCGATCGAATTCGACAAGGAGCGCGGCTGGCACGACGCCGAAGTGCGTCCGTACGGCCCGCTGCAGCTCGATCCGGCCGCCGCGGTGCTGCATTACGGCCAGGAGATCTTCGAAGGCATCAAGGCCTACCGCCATGCCGACGGCTCGATCTGGACCTTCCGCCCGGAAGCCAATGGCGCGCGCCTGCAGCGCTCGGCCCGTCGCCTGGCGATGCCGGAACTGCCGGTGGAGCTGTTCGTCGAGTCGCTGCGCCAGCTGGTCGCGGTGGACCATGACTGGGTGTCCGGCGTAGGCGAGAACAGCCTGTACTTCCGCCCCTTCATGATCGCCAACGAGGCCTTCCTCGGCGTGCGTGCCGCGCAGAAGGCCGGCTACTACGTGATCGCCAGCCCGGCCGGCCCGTACTTCGCCAAGGGCGTGGCGCCGGTGTCGATCTGGCTGTCCACCGACTACGCGCGCGCGGCCAAGGGGGGGACCGGCGCGGCCAAGTGCGGCGGCAACTACGCCGCGTCGCTGCTGCCGCAGCAGCAGGCCTACGCGCAGGGCTGTTCGCAGGTGCTGTTCCTGGATCCGGTCGAGGGCAAGTACATCGAGGAACTGGGCGGCATGAACGTGTTCCTGGTCTACCGCAACGGCACCGTGGTGACGCCGGCGCTGTCGGGCAGCATTCTCGAGGGCATCACCCGCGAGAGCATCCTGCAGTTGGCGCGCGACCGCGGGCTGAAGGTCGAGGAGCGCAAGGTCTCGATCGACGAGTGGAAGCAGGGCGTTGCCTCCGGCGAGATCAGCGAGGTCTTCGCCTGCGGCACCGCCGCGGTGATCACCCCGATCGGCGAGCTGAAGGGCGAGGGCTTCTCGGTGGGCGACATCAATGCGCCGGCCGGCGAGGTGACCATGTCGCTGCGCAAGGAGCTGACCGACATCCAGTACGGCCGCCAGCCCGACCGCCACGGTTGGCTGGTGCGGCTGGGATGAGCATTCCTACCTGCGATCTGCACTGAGCGCAGCGCAAAGCCCCGCAGTGATGCGGGGCTTTTTCGTTCCGGGCCGGGTGGCCGGCGGCTGCCCGGGCGCGCGCGTTCGATCATTCCATCGGCACCACCGCGGATGGACCGCGGTCACGAAGCGCGTGATCGATGTCGTTCCAGCGTTGTCCCTGCGGGATCGGCTCCCTAGCGTCACGGCATCTTTCTGCCGGATGCCTGCCGATGCCCCTGTTCCCCCTTCTGCTTCGTCCCTGCGCCCGCCTGCTCGTGGCGGTCGCGCTGCTGCCGGCGCTCGCCGAGGCCACTGCCGGCGAGGCGCAGCTCGATGCCCTGGCCGGCGCACCCATGCACGACCGCTTCATCGTCACCTGGCGCGATGGACCGGCGCGCGTGCAGGCCAGCGGCGCGGCGCGGGATCCGCTGGCGATGGCCGCCGCCGCGGTGCCTGTGCGCCGCGGCGCCGCGCTGCAGGTGCAGCGCGTGCGCGCGCTGGCGCTGGGGCCGGAAGTCGTGGCCAGCAGCCGCGCGCTTGATCGCGTCGAGGCGGGGATCCTGATGCGCAGCCTGGCGGCCGATCCGGCGGTGCTGCGGGTCGAGGTCGACCAGTTGCTGCAGCCGGCGCGGGTACCGAACGACCCGCGCTTCCCGGCGCAGTGGCAGTTCAAGCAGGATGCCGTCGGCATCAACATCCAGCCGGCCTGGGACATCACCGGCGGCGCGGGGACGGTCGTGGCGATCATCGATACCGGCGTGCGGCCGCACCCGGACCTGGTCGGCAACCTGCTGGCGGGCCATGACTTCATCAGCGACCCGGTATCGGCCGGCGATGGCGACGGGCGCGATGGCAACGCCGATGACGAGGGCGACTGGACGCGCGCGGGCGAATGCAGCGAATGGACGCGGGCCAGCTACTCCAGCTGGCATGGTACCCAGGTGGCCGGCATCGCCGGTGCCCGGGCCGACAATCGCGAGGGCATCGCCGGTGTCGCCCATGATGCCGGCGTGCTGCCGGTGCGGGTGATGGGCAAGTGCGGCGCGCGGACCTCCGATGTGCTCGATGCCATCGTCTGGTCCGCCGGCGGCGAGGTGCCGGGGGTGCCGGCGAATCCACATCCGGCCGAGGCCATCAACCTGTCGATGTCGGGCTGGGGCGAATGTTCGGCCAGTTACCGGCAGGCGATCGACGCGGCGGTGTCGCGCGGGACTACCGTCGTGGTGGCGGCGGGCAACCGTGCCGGCGACGCCGCCAATGCCCTGCCGGCCAACTGCCCGAACGTCATCGCCGTGGCCGGGAGCAACTACATGGGCCGCCGAATGACGATGTCCAACCATGGCGCGATCATCGACATCACCGCGCCGGGGCAGGACATCCTCACTACCCGCGTCAGCGGCGCCACGACCGCCTACGGCACGCGCTATGAGGCCGAGCACGGCACCTCGATGGCGGCGCCGCACGTGGCCGGCGTGGTCGCGCTGATGCAGGCCGCGGCGGCGCGCCCGCTGACACCGGGACGGATCGAGCGGATCCTGCGGCAGACCGCCCGGCCGATGCCGGTCGCCTGCCCGGAAGGCTGTGGTGCGGGCCTGCTGGATGCAGGGGCCGCGGTAGCCGCGGCGCGTGCCGAAGGCGCGGTGGCACCGGCACCGGCACCGGCCGCGCCGCGTTCATTGGCGTTGTCCGGCCTGGCCGGCGCGCGCGGCGCGGAGCTGGCGTACACGATCGATGTCCCGGCCGGGCGCACGCTCAGCGTGCGGATCAATGGCGGCAGCGGCGATGCCGACCTGTACGTCGACCAGGGGCGCGCCCCGACCCAGCGCACCTGGCTGTGCCGCCCGTACCGCATCGGCAACGAGGAAACCTGCACGATCGCCCCGACCGTGGCCGGGCGCTACCACATCCGCATCCATGCCTACACGACGATCAGCGGGGTCGCGCTCAATGCAAGTTATTGAGGGCGCGGCGCCGGCCACCGTGCCGGCCGGCCCGGCGCTGAGTCATTCGCTGATCGACGCAGCCTGCGCGTGCAGCACGCCGCTCGCTGCGGTCGGGGCCAGTTCCAGCAGCAGGCCGCGCTGGCCGGCATTGATGTAGACGCTGGCGTCATCCAGCGCGTCACGCTCGATCCATACCGGCACGGGGCGCTGCTGGGCGAACGGGCTGATGCCGCCGACCTTGTAGCCGCTGCGGCGCTCGGCCTCGGGCACTTCCATCATCCGCGCGGCCTTGCCGCCGCAGGCCGCGGCCAGCCGCTTGAGCTGCAGCTGGCGGTCGGAGGGGATGACCGCGCACACGGCGCGGTCGTCGACCCAGGCCATCAGGGTCTTGAGCACGCGGCCGGGCGGCACGCCCAGCGACTGCGCCGCGTGCATGCCCTTGCCGGCGCTGGCCTCGGCGTCGAAGTCGTAGGCGTGCAGCGTGTAGGCGATGCCGGCGCCATCGAGCTGCCGGGTCGCGCGCGTGGCCCGCGACATCGCCCGGTCAGGCCGCTTCGAAGCGGTTGGCCGACACGTTCTTGCGCACGTGGAGCGGATCCCAGATGCGACCGTTCATGGCGATGTACACGCCCGCCGGCAGGCTCTGCACCGCGCCGACCGCGCAGCCGATGTTGAATTCCGCGTCCGAGCCGCGGAAACGCGCCGGGTTGAGCGCGCCGGTCATCACGATGGTCTTGTCCGGGATCGACTGCAGGACCTGGCCGGTCTGCACCATCGAGTCGGTGCCGTGGGTGATCAGCACGTGGCGCGCCGGCTGCGCGGCGACGGTGGCGCGGATCAGCTCGCGGTCGGCATCGGTGATGTGCAGCGAGTCCTTGCGGATGATCGGGATCACGGTGAAGCGGAACGTCACGCCCAGTTCCTTGAGGATCTGGCCGATCTGGGGATCGCCGATCTGATAGTCCGACTTGTCGTCGAAATAGATCTTGTCGATCGTGCCACCGGTGGTGACGATCAGGAGTTCTTCCATTGCGGTTGCCTGCAAAGCCGGGTACGGGAGGCGCGGCGACGAGGCGCTGCGCGGGTAGCCCATGATACCTGCCCGGCCGCGCGGGCCGCCGCGCTCAGTCCTGGCGGCGGGAGGCGCGGGCCGCGCGGCGCGCGCGCAGGCCGGGCGCGCTGGCCAGGCCGATCACCGCCAGCGAAAGGATGATTTCCAGCGTGGCCAGGGCGGGCGCATACGGCCGGGTCCAGGCCGCCATCACCCCGTGGCTGAACCAGAACAGCGCCAGCACGCCGGCCCAGAATGGCGCGCGGCTGCTTGGCCGGAACAGCGCCAGCGCCAGCCAGGCCGGCGGCAGCGCGAACACCAGCCAGGTGGCGATCCGGTGGCGGTCGTCGTGGAAGGCGGACAGGTACAGCGCGGCCAGGCCCAGCAGGGTGGCGGCCAGCCAGCGGTGACCGGCGCTGCTCACGGTGCGGCCAGCCGGCGGGCGATGTCGGCCAGGCGGCGTCCGAGGGCCCGGGCCAGCTGGGTTTCCTCCTCGCTGGGCTGCGGGTCGTCGGCGACGCCGGCGACGTGGCTGGCGCCGTAAGGGGTGCCACCGGTGCGGGTATGGCTCAGCGCCGGCTCGGTGAAGGGAATGCCGACGATCACGCAGCCGTGGTGCAGCAGCGGAACCTGCATCGACAGCAGGGTGGACTCCTGGCCGCCGTGCATCGAGGCGGTCGAGGTGAACACCGCCGCCGGTTTGCCGGCCAGCGTGCCGCTGGCCCATTCGGCACCGAGGCCGTCGATGAAATGCTTCATCGGCGCGGCCATGTTGCCGAAGCGGGTCGGGCTGCCCAGCGCCAGGCCGGTGCATTCGACCAGGTCGGCAGGCTCCACGTAGGGGGCGCCTTCGTCCGGGACGGGCGGGGCGAGGGGCAGGGTCGATGCCGACACCGGCGGTACCGTGCGCACGCGCGCGGTCATCCCCGGGACTTCGCCGATACCCCGGGCGATCTGGCGCGCCAGCCGTGCCACCGAACCGCCGCGGCTGTAGTAAAGCACCAGGATCTCGCTCATCGGTCTCGTCGTCGTCGGCTGGCAGGAAGGGAGGCCAGTATCGACGATGCCGCGTCCACCGCGCATCGGGTACGCTTGCGCGATGGCGACAAGGGACACGCTGAACCTGTGGAAGGACCGCCTGCGCGACCGCGCGCGCGCGGCCAGCTTCGGCCGATTCCTGTGGGACCGCTTCCTCGACGACCGGCTGTTCCAGGCGGCCGGCTCGCTGGCCTACACGACGGTATTCGCGCTGGTGCCGGCGGCGATCGTGGTGTTCGGCGTGCTATCGGCCTTCCCGGTGTTCATCGAGTGGAAGGACCGGCTCAGCCAGTACATCTTCGCCAACTTCGTGCCCAGCGCCGCCAGCGCGGTGCAGGGCTACCTGCTGCAGGCCTCCAGCGCGGCCGGACAGCTCACCGCCGCCGGCGTGATCGCCCTGGTGGTGTCGCTGCTGATCACCCTCAACAGCGTCGAGCAGACCTTCAACCGGATCTGGCGGGTGGCCTCGTCGCGGCCGAAGTTCACCCGCTTCCTGGTCTACTGGACGGTGCTCACCCTGGGCGCGATGGTCGCCACCGCGACGCTGGCGATGTCGGTGAAGTTCTTCGCCCTGCCGATGTTCCAGACCATCGAGGGGCGTGCCCTGGCACGGACGATGTTCGCGCTGGCGCCGGTGGTGATCGAGCTGTTCGCCATCCTGCTGATCTACCGCGTCGTGCCGCACCATCCGGTGCGCATGCGCCATGCCCTGCCGGGGGCGCTGCTGGCGGTGGCGCTGCTGGAACTGGTGCGTTGGGGGCTGAGTGCCTATCTCGGCGGTTTCCAGTCCTACGAACGCATCTATGGCAGCGCGGTGGCCTTCCTGCCGATCTTCCTGCTGTGGATCTACCTGTGCTGGGTCGCGGTGTTGCTGGGTGCCTCGCTGGCCTCCTCCATCGCCGCGTTCCGCTACCAGCCGCTGGCGATGCGCCTGCCGCCCGGCTACGAGCTGTACAGCCTGCTGCGCCTGCTCGGGCGCTTCCAGCTGGCGCGCCGCGATGGCCGCGGCCTGGACGAGGACGAGATCATGGCGCTGGAGCCGATGCTGACCGACTCGCTGCTGCAGCAGCTGCTGTGCGAGCTGGAACGCATTCGCCTGCTGCGTCGCGACGAGCGCGGCCACTGGTTGCTGTCGCGCGACCTCGATGACGTACCGTTGCTGGAGCTGTACGAGCGTTGCCAGCTGCGCATCCCCCTCGATGACTGTGTCCTGCCGGGCCGTGACGATGCGCTCGGCCAGGTCGCGGCGCAGGCGCTGGATGAACTGCGCCTGCCGCTGCGTGCGATGCTCAAGCGCCGCGTCGGCGATCTATACCGTCCCCTTGCCGGAGAGTCCGCATGAAATCCCGAATCCTCGCCACCGCCGCCCTGGTGCTGGCGATCGGCGCCTGCCAGCGCCAGCCCGAGCCGGCCGCCGAACCCGCTGCCAAGGCGCCCGCCGCGGCGCCTGCCGAGCCGGCGGCTCCCGCGCGCGAAGTGACCGCCGAGCAGCCGGCGCTGAAGCTGCAGACCGTCGACGGCCAGTCGTACGACCTGGCCGCCCATCGCGGCAAATGGGTGGTGGTGAACTTCTGGGCGACCTGGTGCGCGCCCTGCCTGAAGGAGATGCCGGAGCTATCGGCGCTGCACGCCATGCGCAACAACGTCGAGGTGGTCGGCCTGGCCTACGAGGACATCGAGGCCGCCGAGATGCAGGCCTTCCTCAAGGAGCATCCGGTGGCCTATCCGATCGCCATCGTCGACACCTACCAGCCGCCGGCCGATTTCGCCGTGCCGCGTGGCTTGCCGATGAGCTACCTGATCTCGCCGGAAGGCAAGGTCGCCAAGCAGTTCCTCGGCCCGGTCGACGCGCGTGCGATCGAGGAGGCGATCAGCGCCGCCGGTGGCCAGGCCGGCTGATGGACGTGGCTGCCGTGCAGGCATGCTTCCGCGTCGGCGGTCGGGTACAGGGCGTGGGCTTCCGCGCCTGGACCCGCGCCCAGGCGCTGTCACTCGGCCTGCACGGATCGGCTCGCAACCTCGATGACGGCGATGTCGAGGTGGTGGTGGCCGGCGAGGCGGCGATGATCGATGCCTTGGCCGACCGGCTGCGCCAGGGCCCGCCGGCGGCACGGGTGGACCGGCTGGAAAGGCGCACGCATGCCGGTGTGGTCGGCGCGGGTTTCATGACCGGCTAGGCGGTTTCTCAATATCGGACGCAAGCTCGCGCCCCGGGGGCCGATAACCCGGGGATCGATCTGGCGACAGGGGACAATCAGGATGAACGGATTCGGCCGGCAGCGACGGCGCGGTGCGCGCCGCATGCGCATTTTCTGGATCTTGCTGGCGCTGGCCGCCGCGGGCATGGCGGTGGCGCTGGCGAGCGGCCAGTCGGCCGATCGCGTCACCGTCATCGCGGTGGTCTTCGCGGTACTGCTGTTGCTGGCCGGCTGGCGCGCCCAGGTGGCGCGGATGGCGCCGGTGGCGGTTGCGCGGGTGGACCTGGCCGCGCTGGGAGCAATCGGCCCGGGCGGCCCCGGCGAGGGTGGGTTCGAGGATGCCGCGGACGAGGCGGAGGGACTGCCGGACCTGGAGCGCTTCGATCCGGCCGACGCCGAGCGCCGGCCATGGCGTGATCTCGACCTGCCGCAGGTGTTGCGCCGGCTGCAGGCCCAGCAGGAAGCGTGGACGGTGGCGGTCCGGCGTCGCCACGACCAGCGCCAGCGCCAGCGTGCGCTGGGCATCGCCCTGGCGCTGGCCGACCATGGGGTGCCGCTGCGGGTCGGCGGGGACAGCCTGCCCGACCTGGCCGCGCTGCGTGCCGAGGCGCTGCTGCTGCAGGCCGACCCCGGCCCGCTGGTGCTGGACGAGCTGCCCGCGCTGCAGGCGCGTCGCTATGCGCTGGCGATCGCCGCCAGTGCGACCGATGCGCGCGACGAATTGCAGGCCCACTGGCAGCTGCTGCATGCACTGCGGCCGCTGATGCCCGGCCTGCTGCACCTGCGCGAGCGTGGCTGGCGGATCGGCCGGCTGGCCTGGAACGCGCAGGCCGACCTGGACCAGGTCGACGTGGCCTATGCGCTGGCGGCCGACTTCCGCGAACTGCTGCGCGACTGGCTGCTGTGCGCGGCGACCGTGGTACTGCCCGACGGCAATACCCTGGAAGCCTGGGTGCTGGCGCGTTGCCCGGACCTGCGCGGTGAAGGCGGCGACGACATCGCCCAGGCCGATGCGGCGCGTCCGCTATGGCCGGCGGTCGCGGCCCTGGCGCGAACTTCGCTGCGCGCGCTGGATGAGGCCGCGCAGGCTGCCGGGCGCCAGGCCGCGGCCAGCGGGCAGGGCACTCAGTCCCCGACCGGATAGGGCCTGATCGGCCGCAGTGCGCCGAATTTCTCCTTGTGCGGCTTGCCGGCCAGCGGGGGCAGCGGTTCCAGCTCTTCGGGCAGCCAGGTATCGGGCAGGCGGTCGAGCAGGTCGCGGATGAGGGTCAGGCGGCCGCGTTTCTGGTCGTTGAAGTCGACCAGCGTCCACGGCGCCCACTCGGTGTGCGTGGCCTGCAGCATCGCCTCGCGGGCATGCGTGTAGTCGGCATAGGCCTGGCGCGACTGCAGGTCCACCGGCGAGAGCTTCCAGCCCTTTAGCGGGTCCTCGCGGCGCTCGGCGAAGCGCTTTTCCTGTTCCTTCTGGTCCACCGTCAGCCAGTACTTGAACAGCAGGATGCCGTCCTCCACCAGCAGCTGCTCGAAGCGCGGTACCTGGCGCAGGAAGGCCAGGTACTGCTCGTCGGTGCAGTAGCCCATCACGTGCTCGACGCCGGCGCGGTTGTACCAGCTGCGGTCCATCAGCACGAGCTCGCCGGCGGCCGGCAGGTGATGGACATAGCGCTGGAAGTACCACTGCGTGCTTTCGCGGTCGTTCGGCTTGGGCAGCGCGACGATCCGGCACTGGCGTGGGTTGAGGTGGCGGGAGATGTCCTGGATCGCGCCGCCCTTGCCGGCGGTGTCGCGGCCTTCCAGCAGCACCAGCGCGCGCTGGCCGGTGTGCTTGAGCCAGCGGGCCATCGATACCAGCTCCAGCTGCATCGGGCCGAGCTGCTTTTCGTATTGCTTGCGCTTGAGCGACATGCGGTGTCCTCGTGGCGGTCGCGGGGAGCTTACTCGTGCAGGCGTGGGCGCAGCGTCGCCAGGTTGCAGGGGCGGGTGCGCGAATCCAGCTGGTCGCGGATGATCCGCTCCCAGCCGGTGCGGCAGGCCGAGGTGGAGCCGGGCAGGGCGAACAGGAAGCTGCCGTTGGCCAGGCCGGCGAAGGCACGCGACTGCAGCGCCGAGGTGCCGATTTCCTCCAGGCTGATCATCCGGAACAGCTCGCCGAAGCCGGGCATCTGCTTGTCCAGCAGCGGCAACAGCGCCTCGGGCGTGCTGTCGCGACCGGTGAAGCCGGTGCCGCCGGTGACCAGGATGCCGTCCACCGCCGGGTCGGCGATCCAGGCCGAGACGATGGCCCGCAAGCGGTAGCGGTCATCGCGGGCGAGGGCGCGCTCGTGCAGCTGGTGGCCCGCCTCGGACAGCGCGCCGACCAGGTAGTCGCCGGAGGCGTCGTTGGCGGCGGTGCGGGTGTCGGAGACGGTCAGCACGCACAGGCGCAGCGGCAGGAAGTCGGGGGTGGCGGTCATGTGCGCAGCGTAGCCGCTGGCGGGCGGCCCGGCGAGTGCGGCCAAGGCATCGAAGTGGCGAGGGTCGCCCCGGGGCGCTCAGCGCCCCTGCCAGCCGCGCGTGCGCGCCAGTGAGGTCGCCAGCGTGGCGAAGTCGCCGGCGAAAGCGGCCATGTCGAACAGGCCGCTGTGGTCGCGTCGCCCGGCCAGCTCGGCGCGCAGCGCGGCCAGGGCGGCCGGATCGTTGCCCAGGGCGATGGCGCGGGCGACGAAGGCGTCGTCGTCGGGCACGTTCATCGCGGGCATGCCGAGGTGATGGTTGAGGCTGCCGGCGACCCGCGCGGCGAAGGTGCGGCCGGGTGCGGTCAGCACCGGGCAGCCGGCCCACAGCGCATCGGAGGCGGTCGTGTGGGCGTTGTAGGGATCGGTGTCCAGGAACAGGTCGGCGTGGCGATAGCGCGACAGGTACTGCGGATGCGGCAGCTTGGGCATGAACACCAGCCGGGCCGGGTCCACGCCGCCGGCGCTGGCGGCCTCCCGCAGCCGGGCATCGGCCTGGCCGGGCCCGGACAGCAGCCACAGCACGCTGCCCGGCACGCCGCGCAGTACCGCCAGCAGGCGGCCGACACTGCGCGGGTTGAGCTTGTAGCTGTTGTTGAAGCAGCAGAACACCACGCCGCGGCCATCGTCGGATCGCGCCGGCAGCCCGCAGGCGGCGCGCGCGGGTGGCTCGGCCACCACCCGGGTGCTGTCCGAGGGTTGGAAAGCGCGCGGCAGGCGCAGCACCTGTTCGCTGAAATGCGCGGCCAGCGATTCGGGCAGGACGAAGGCGTCGCCGATGACGTGGTCGATCCACGGCGCGCCGGACGTGCCCGGGTAGGCCAGCCAGTTGAGCTGCAGCGGCGCCGGGCGCAGCGCCAGCACTTCCGGCGCGCCGCCGCCGCCCCATCCGCGCAGGTCGAACAGCAGGTCGATGCCGGCGTGGCGGATGCCTTCGGCAACCTGCGCATGCGCGCGCGCGCTGGCGTCGTGCAGCGTGGTGGCCGCCGCCAGGCGCTGGCGGATCACGCTGCCGTCTTCGCGGTTGAGGGCGAACAGGTGCACGGCCACGTCGGCCTCGGCGCGCAGCGCTTCGAACAGCGCCACGGTCAACAGGCCGGTCGGATGCGCGCCGAACCCGTTGGACAGGAAGCCCAGGCGCAACGGCCCGCGTTCACGCACGCGTGCAGGCGCCAGCGGCCGCATCCGGGCCAGTGGCGCGGCGCGCAGGCGCGCGCAGGCGAGTTGTTCGGCCGGGCTGGCATCCTCGCTGAGGAAGGCGAACGGCTCCACGCCGGGGCGCCCCTGCGCGACCGCCTGGCGGACCTGCAGCGATAGCGCCTCCAGGCCCTGCCAGTCACACAGCCGGCGGCGCCAGTTCAGGCATTGCGCGGCGATATGCGGATCGTCGGGCAGCAGTTGGTGGGCGCGGGCATAGGCCTGGGCCGCTGGCTCGGCTTCGCCGGCGTCTTCCAGCGCGTGGCCCAGCCACAGGGCGATGCCCGGGTGTTCGGGCAGCATGGCGGCGGCCTGTCGCAGCTGGGCGATCGCCCGCGCGTGATCGCCGTGCATCCAGTGCAGGCGGCCGAGCCGGGCCAGGGTTTCGGGGTGCTCGCCGCGCAGCCGCAAGGCCTGCTGCAGCGCCTGCGCCGCGGCAGCCAGCGCGCCGCCGCCCATCTCCTCGTCGGCCAGCATCAGCCAGGCGATGAAGTCCGCCGGATCGCGTCGCACCGCTTCGCGCAGCTGGCGCGCGGCCTGGTCCGGCGGCAGCGGGTTCACGTCGCGCCCAGCCGCGCCAGTTCGTCGACCTGGTGCTCGTGCAGCAGGCGTGCGACCAGGTCGTCGAGGTCGCCTTCGATGATGTTGGGCAGGTCGTACAGGGTCAGGCCCTCGACACGGTGGTCGGTGATCCGTCCCTGCGGGAAGTTGTAGGTGCGGATGCGCTGGCTGCGGTCGCCACTGCCGACCTGCAGGCGGCGGCTTTCGGCCTGCGCGGCGGCCTGGCGGCTGCGTTCCGCGTCGAGCAGCTGTGCCTTGAGCCGCTTCATCGCCTTGTCGCGGTTGGCGTGCTGGCTGCGCTCGGTCTGGCACTCGACCACCACGCCGGTCGGCACGTGGGTGATGCGGATCGCCGATTCGGTCTTGTTGACGTGCTGGCCACCGGCGCCGGAGGAACGGAAGGTGTCGACCTTCAGGTCGGCCGGGTTGATCGCGATGTCCTCGACGTCATCGGCCTCGGGGATGATCGCCACCGTCGCCGCCGAGGTGTGGATGCGGCCCTGCGACTCGGTCGCCGGCACGCGCTGCACGCGATGGGTGCCCGATTCGAACTTCAGCCGCGAGTAGGCGCCGCGCCCGACCACGCGGGCGACGATTTCCTTGTAGCCGCCGTGCTCGCCGGGATTGTCGGATTCGACCTCGACCTTCCAGCCCTGGCGTTCGGCGTAGCGTGCGTACATGCGGAACAGGTCGCCGGCGAAGATCGCCGCCTCGTCGCCGCCGGTGCCGGCGCGCACCTCCAGGAACAGGTTGCCGTCATCGCGCGGATCGCGCGGGACCAGCAGCAGCGCCAGCTGCTCGTCGAGCTCGACCAGGCGGGCCTGCGCGGCGGCGATCTCCTCCTCGGCCATCTCGCGCAGTTCCGGATCGGCCCGCATCGCCTCGGCGGCGGCGAGGTCCGCCTTGGCCCGCGCCTCGCCGGCCAGCGCCACCGCGACCGGCTCGAGCTGGGAGAATTCGCGCGAGTAGGCGCGGAAGCGTTCGTTGTCGCCGACCACGGTCGGATCGGAGAGCAGGCGTTCGAGTTCTTCGCGGCGTTCGGCCAGCGCCTCGAGCTTACGGCGCAGGGTCGGCGTCATTCGGACTCACTAGGGGCGCTGCGGTGGGATGGGAGTAGCCCGGCTTTTCCGGGAACAGGCGTTCGGCCGCGCGCGAGAGCTCGACGTCGCCGCTGAGCGCGGCTTCGCGCAGGGCGGCGGTCGGCGGATGCAGCAGGCGGTTGGTCAGGCCGTGGGCGAGCTGCTCGAGCACCTCGTCGGCGGGGCGTCCGTTGCCGAGCTGGGCCATCGCCTTGGCCAGCAGTTCCTCGCGGGTGCTGTCGCCGAACGCGCGCAGGCGCTTGAGCGGCGCATGGAACGCGCTGGCCTGCTGGCTTTCCAGGTAGCGGGCGACCTGCAGCTCGATGATGGCCTCGGCGGCGCCGGCGGCTTCGCGGCGGCTGCGGCGGTTGTCCTCCACCGCGCGTTCGAGGTCGTCGACGGTATACAGGTAGGCGTCATCGAGCGTGGCGACGGACGCATCGATATCGCGCGGCACGGCCAGGTCGAACAGCAGCATCGGCTTGCGGCGGCGCGCGCGCAGGGCTTCCTCGACCAGCGGCCGGCCCACGATCGGCTCGCGCGCGGCGGTGGCCGAGAACACCACGTCCGCCTCGGCGAGGTGGCGCGGCAGCTCTTCCAGCGGCAGCGCGTAGCCGCCATGCTGGCTGGCCAGCGCCTGCGCATGGGCGAGCGTGCGATTGGCGATCAGCAACCGGCGCACGCGGCCTTCGCTGAGGTGGCGCGCGGCCAGTTCGATGGTCTCGCCGGCGCCGATCAGCAGCACGGTCGAGTCGTCCAGGCGGGCGAAGGAGTCCTGTGCCAGCCGCACCGCCGCCGAGGCGACCGACACCGGGTTGGCGCCGACGCGGGTATCGGTACGGGCGCGCTTGGCCACCGAGAAGGTCTGCTGGAACAGGCGGTCCAGGCGGTTGCCGAGGGCGCCATGGCTGCGCGCGGCCGCCCAGGCGTCCTTCACCTGGCCGAGGATCTGCGGCTCGCCCAGCACCATCGAGTCCAGCCCGGTGGCCACGCGGAACAGGTGGCGCACCGCTTCGCCGTCCTGGTGCTGGTACAGGTAGGCCTGCAGGCCCGGGGCCTGTGCCTCGAGCCAGTGGCCGAGCACGGCCGGGTCCTCGGTGACCGCGTACAGCTCGGTGCGGTTGCAGGTCGACAGCAGGGCGGCTTCGGCGATCTGCGGCAGGGCGCGCAGCGAATCGAGCGCGCGCGGCAGCGCGTCACCGTCGAAGGCGACACGTTCGCGCAGGTCCACCGGTGCGGTCTGGTGGTTGAGTCCGAGCACCCACAAACTCATCTTTTTGGTCGCTTGCGATAAGCTGCTGGCCATTCAGGGCCCCCATTTTACGGCCCGGCAGCCCACGATGCCCGTCTCCGTCCGAGTTCTGAGCGTTCTCCTTTTGTCGTCAGTGGTTGCCGTCGCCAATGCCCGGGCGCCCGCACCGGCCACGGACTACCCGCTGGAGCCGGTATTGGCGGGGGAATTCGCCCTGCAGGCCGGCGACATGGCCGAGGCGTCACGCTGGTACCTGCAGGCGGCGCGCGAAACCGCCGGCGATGCCGGGCTGGCTGAACGCGCCGCCCGGATCGCCATGCTCGCCGACGACGATGCCAGCGCGGAGAAGGCGCTGGCGCTGTGGCGCCAGCGCGCCCCGCAGTCGCTGGCCATGCTCAGTACCGAGGCCACGCTGGCACTGCGCAAGGGCGACCGCCGCCAGGCCCGGCGGCAGCTGCAGGCCCTGCTGCGCGATCCCGATCCGCGCGGCTGGCGCTTTGCCCTGATCGCCCTGGCCGGCGGTGCCCGTGAACCGGATGCCGCCGCCGACGTCCTCGGTCAGCTGGTGTCTGCCGGGGCGATCCCGGACAAGATCGAGGCCTGGCAGGAATTTGGCCGGCTGGCGCTGCGGATGGAGCGCCCGGCGCTCGCCAAGCAGATCGTCGACGAGGTCGTGAAGCGCTTCCCCGAGGAGCCACGCGTGGCCCTGCTGCATGCCACCCAGCTGCTGCAGGCCGGCCGCCGCGACGAGGCGCTGGCGATGCTGAAGGAAGTCGAGCCGCAGGCCAGCAAGGATCCCGAGCTGCGCGGGGCGCTGGCCTTCACCTATGACGGCATGGGCGAGAGCGCCGCCGCCGCCCGCGTGCTGGCGACCGGCCCGCAGGACACCCAGACCTACGCGCTGCGCGCCTCGATGCTGGCCAAGCAGCAGGACGACCATGCCCTGACCGCCCTGTACGACGAGCTCAAGGCCGACGCCGCCGCGCCGGACCCGCAGCGCCGCCTGCTGCTGGGCAAGATGGCCGAGTACCTCAAGCGCCATGCCGAGGCGGTCGACTGGTACCGCAGCGTGCCGGGCGGCCCGCAGCGCAGCGAGGCGCGCCTGCGCACGGCCAATGCGCTGTTCGAGCTGGGACGCAAGCCGGAGGCCTATGACGCGGTGCACGCGCTGCAGGCCGACGCCGGCGCCGAGGAGGAGGCCCGGCGCGACGCCTACGTGCTGGAAGCCGAACTGCACCAGCGCGATGGCGACGACGCCGGCGAACTGGACACCTACGCCCGCGGCCTGGGCGCCTACCCGGATGACAATGCCCTGCTGTACGCGCGGGGACTGTCCTGGGAACGTCGCGACCAGATCGACCGCGCCGAGGCCGACCTGCGCAAGATCCTGGTGACCGACCCGGAGAACGTCGCCGCGCTCAATGCGCTCGGCTACACCCTGGCCGACCGCACCACCCGCTACAAGGAGGCGCTGGCGCTGATCGAGCGCGCCCGCGCCGCCGACCCGGACAACCCGGCCATCGTCGACAGCTATGGCTGGGTCCTGTATCGCCTCGGTCGCACCCGCGACGCGCTGGTGCAGCTGCGCCGGGCCTGGACGCTGGCCAAGGACCCGGAGATCGCCGCCCACCTCGGCGAGGCGCTGTGGGTCAGCGGGCAGCAGGACGAGGCCCGGCATTATTTCGATGAGGCCCGCAAGCTCGACCCGGACAACCGGGCGCTGAAGCGGGCGATGGAGAAGTTCCACCCATGATGTCCCGTTGCATGAACCGCGCGCTGCTGCTGGCGACGGTGCTGTTGCTGTCGGCCTGCGCGAGCAGTGGCCCGCGTCCGGGCGCGGTTCCGGCCCAGGGCCCGATCAGCGTGCAGGCGCGCCAGGTTGAAGCCGGGCGCCAGGCCTGGCTGCGCGCGCATCCTGACTGGTCATTCCAGGGCCGCGCGGCGATCAGCAAGGGTCGCAACGGCGGCAGCGGGCGGGTCGACTGGCGCCAGCAGGGGCGCGATTACCGGATCGAACTGAGCGCGCCGGTGACCCGGCAGAGCTGGGTGCTGACCGGCGAAGGCGCGACCGGGCGGGCACGGCTGGAGGGGGTCGACGGCGGCCCGAAGGCCGGAGACGACGCCCAGGCTTTGCTGTTCCAGGCCACCGGCTGGGAGATCCCGGTCGACGGCATGCCGGCCTGGGTCCGTGGCCTGGTCGATGATGACCAGGCCGGCGTCGTGCGCGATGCCGAAGGTCGCCCGGCGGTGCTGGAGCAGGGGGGTTGGCGGGTCGATTACCTGGAATGGTTCGCCCCGGTGGACGGCCAGCCAGCGCTGCCGAAGCGGATCGAAGCACGCAGCGGCGATGCCAAGGTGCGGCTGCTGTTCGACCAGTGGGACATGGCCACGCCATGAGCGGGGTGGACCCAGGCGGCTGGTCGGCCTGGCCGGCGCCGGCCAAGCTGAACCTGTTCCTGCATATCGTCGGCCGGCGCGCGGATGGTTACCACGAGCTGCAGACGGTATTCCGGCTGCTGGACTGGGGCGATACCGTCCACCTGCGGCCCGGGCCGCCGGGGCCGATCCGGCGGATCGGCGTCTCGGTGCCCGGCGTGGCCGAGGCCGACGATCTTGTCGTTCGTGCGGCGGAACTGCTGCGTTCTTTCGGTAATTGCCGCTTATCTGCGGAGATCCGCGTCGAAAAACGCATTCCGGCTGGCGGTGGCTTCGGCGGCGGATCTTCCAACGCGGCCACCGTGCTGGTAGCGCTGAATACGCTGTGGCAACTGGGTCTGACGGTCGATGCGCTGGCCGAACTGGGCCGGCGCCTGGGGGCCGACGTGCCGGTCTTCGTGCGCGGGCATAACGCCTGGGCCGAAGGGGTGGGGGAGCGGCTGACGCCGATCGACCTGCCGCCGGCGGCCTACCTGCTGGTCGACCCCGGCGTGCACGTGCCGACCCCTGAACTTTTCCGTGCGGCGGATTTGACGCGCGATGCCGCGCCCGCGAAAATAGCGGACTTCGCTTCCGGAGCCCTGCTCGACAATGCGTTCGAGCCGGTACTGCGCCGCCGCGAACCCGCGATCGACGCGGCGTTCCAGGCTTTGGCGCGGGTCGGCTTGCCGCGACTGACCGGGTCGGGTGGTGGCTGTTTCGTCGAGTTCGACACGCGTGACGCCGCCGAGCGTGCGCTGGCCGGGCTGCCGGCGGGGTTGCGCGCCTGGTGTGTGGGCGGAGCCTCGCGGTCGCCGCTGCTTGACGCGCTGGCCGCCCGGGAGTGATGGATTTTTGATGCAGGGGCGTCGCCAAGAGGCCCAAGGCACCAGGTTTTGATCCTGGCATTCGTAGGTTCGAATCCTACCGCCCCTGCCATTCCGCGGCCGCGCGCCCGCCTGCGCGCCGCGGATTTCACCGCAAGAACGCTTTCCCGTCGCCGCCGCCGAGCCCAATCCCATGCAAGACGAACGCAACCTGCTGGTTTTCTCCGGCAATGCCAACAAGCCGCTCGCGCAGAGCATCTGCAAGGAGCTGGGCGTGCGCATGGGCAAGGCGCTGGTGTCGACCTTCTCCGATGGCGAGGTGCAGGTCGAGATCGAGGAGAGCGTGCGCCGCCAGGAAGTGTTCGTGGTGCAGCCGACCTGCGCGCCGAGCGCGGAGAACCTGATGGAGCTGCTGGTGCTGATCGACGCGCTCAAGCGCGCCAGCGCCGCCTCGGTCACCGCCGTGATCCCGTACTTCGGCTATTCGCGCCAGGATCGCCGCATGCGCTCCTCGCGCGTGCCGATCACCGCCAAGGTCGCCGCCAAGATGGTCAGCGCCATCGGCGCCGACCGCGTGCTGACCGTTGACCTGCATGCCGACCAGATCCAGGGCTTCTTCGACGTTCCGGTCGACAACGTGTATGCCTCGCCGCTGCTGCTGGCCGACATCTGGCGCGCCTACGGCACCGACAACCTGATCGTGGTCTCGCCGGACGTCGGCGGCGTGGTGCGCGCCCGCGCGGTCGCCAAGCGCCTGGACGACGCCGACCTGGCGATCATCGACAAGCGCCGTCCGCGCGCCAACGTCGCCACGGTGATGAACATCATCGGCGACGTGCAGGGCAAGACCTGCGTGCTGGTGGACGACCTGGTCGACACCGCCGGTACCCTGTGTGCCGCCGCCGCCGCGCTCAAGCAGCGTGGCGCGGTGAAGGTGGTGGCCTACTGCACGCACCCGGTGTTCTCGGGTCCGGCGGTGGACAACATCAACAATTCGCAGCTGGATGAGATCGTCGTCACCGACACCATCCCGCTGTCGGATTCGGCGCGCGTGTGCCCCAAGATTCGCCAGCTGAGCGTGGCCGAGCTGCTTGCCGAGACCATCCGGCGCATCGCCTTCGGCGAATCGGTCAGCTCGCTGTACGTGGATTGAGCCGGGAGACCGGCTCGCTGTAACGGCTCCCCTGGTCGCGGGGGAGTCGCAAGATCGCCGCGAGGCGGTTCATTCAACCTAGGTAGTGAAAAGAAATGTCCAAGACCCATGAAATCAAGGTCCAGCGCCGCGAAGACGAAGGTAAGGGTGCGAGCCGCCGCCTGCGTCACGCCGGCGTGATCCCGGCCATCGTCTACGGTGGCGAACTCAAGCCCGTCAGCATCCAGCTCGACCACGAGGAAATCTGGCTGGCCCAGCAGAACGAGTGGTTCTACTCCTCGATCCTCGACCTGAGCCTCAACGGCGAAGTGCAGAAGGTGCTGCTGCGTGACCTGCAGCGCCATCCGTACAAGCAGCTGATCATGCACATCGACTTCCAGCGCGTGAACGAGAACGAGAAGCTGCACGCCTCGGTCCCGCTGCACTTCGTCAACGAAGACAAGTCGCCGGCCGGCAAGTCGGCCGAGGTCGTCGTGACCCATGAGCTGAACGAAGTCCAGGTCAGCTGCCTGCCGAAGGACCTGCCGGAGTTCATCGAAGTCGACCTGTCCAGCCTGGAAGTCGGCAACGTGGTGCACCTGTCCGACATCAAGCTGCCGGCCGGTGTCGAGCTGCCGGAACTGAAGCAGGGCAAGGAACACGACGTCGCCGTCGTGATCGCCAAGCACGGCCGCGAAGACGCTGCCGCCGCCGACGAGGCGGGCAAGGACGAGGCCAAGTAATCGCCGTGCCTCCCCCGCGCCAATGGCGCGGGGGAGGATTGCGATGATTCCGGCATGTCTGGACTGCGACTGATCGTCGGACTCGGCAATCCCGGTCCGGAACACGCCCAAACCCGGCACAACGCCGGGTTTCGTTTCGTCGATGCCCTCGCCGAGGCGGCAGGCGCGCGCTGGAACCTGGAATCCAAGCTGTTCGGCGAGGTGGCCCGCGTGGACATCGCCGGCCAGCCGGTGTGGCTGCTCAAGCCCGCCACCTTCATGAACCTGAGCGGCAAGTCGATCACCGCGGCCCTGCGCTTCTGGAAGATCGAGCCGGAGCAGGTGCTGGTCGCCCATGACGAGCTCGACCTGGCGCCCGGCGTGGCGCGGTTGAAGTTCGACGGCGGCCATGGCGGCCAGAATGGCCTGCGCGACACCCTGCGCCTGCTCGGGCACGGCAGGTTCCATCGCCTGCGCGTGGGCATCGGCCATCCCGGCCACAAGGACAAGGTCACCGGCTGGGTACTGGGTCGCGCCAAGGGCGAGGACGACGTGCTGATCGGACAGGCCATCGACGATGCGATCGCGGTGCTGCCGCTGGCCGTATCGGGTAATTTCAACGAGGCGACCAAGCGCCTGAACACCAGCAAGGCCTGATGGTTGGGGATTGGGGATTTGCCGCACGCCGGCGAATCCGCAATCCCGAATCACCAATCCCGGATTGACCTCAATGGGCATCAAATGCGGCATCGTCGGCCTGCCTAACGTCGGCAAGTCGACCCTGTTCAACGCGCTGACCAAGGCGGGCATCGCCGCGGCCAACTTCCCGTTCTGCACGATCGAGCCGAACGTCGGCATCGTGCCGGTGCCGGACCTGCGCCTCAACCAGCTGGCCGAGATCGTCAAGCCGCAGAAGCTGATCCCGACCGCGGTCGAGTTCGTCGACATCGCCGGCCTGGTCGCCGGCGCGGCGAGCGGCGAGGGCCTGGGCAACAAGTTCCTGGCGCACATCCGCGAGGTCGATGCGATCACCCACGTGGTGCGCTGCTTCGAGCATGGCGACATCGTCCACGTGGCCGGCAAGGTCGACCCGCTGTCGGACATCGAGACCATCGATACCGAGCTGGCCCTGGCCGACCTGGACAGCGTCGAAAAGGCGCTGAACCGTGCCGAGCGCGCCGCCAAGGGCGGCGACAAGGAGGCCGCCGCGCGCAAGCCCGTGCTGGCCAAGCTGCAGGCTGCCCTGGCCGAAGGCAAGCCGGGTCGCGCCGCGGGCCTGGACGAGGAGGAGAAGGCGCTGGTGCGTGACCTGTTCCTGCTCACCCTCAAGCCGGTGATGTACATCGCCAACGTGCTGGAGGACGGCTTCGAGAACAATCCGCACCTGGACGCCGTGCGCGCCCACGCCGTGGCCGAGGGCGCCGAAGTGGTGCCGGTGTCGGCGGCGATCGAGGAAGAGCTGTCCCAGCTCGACGATGCCGACCGCGACACCTTCCTGGCCGACCTGGGCCTGGACGAGCCGGGCCTGAACCGGGTGATCCGCGCCGCCTACAAGCTGCTGGGCCTGCAGACCTACTTCACCGCGGGCGTGAAGGAAGTGCGCGCCTGGACGGTGAAGAAGGGCGCCACCGCGCCGCAGGCGGCCGCGGTGATCCACACCGATTTCGAGCGCGGATTCATCCGTGCCGAGACCATCGCGTTCGACGATTTCATCAAGTACAAGGGCGAAGCCGGCGCCAAGGAAGCGGGTCGCCTGCGCCTGGAAGGCAAGGAATACCGCGTCCAGGAAGGCGACGTGCTGCACTTCCGTTTCAACGTGTGACCCCTGGGCGGGGTGATGGCCTCGCGAATCGTCAAAAAGTTTCAGAAATTTGTTGACAAGGTCGGGGGTCCCGCCCAAAATTGCGGGCTCTCCACACCGGCATGAATGGCCCAGCGGGTCAGGCGGTCGGGGTGGGAAAAACTGGAGGGATACCCAAGCGGCCAACGGGGGCAGACTGTAAATCTGCTGGCTTACGCCTTCGGTGGTTCGAATCCACCTCCCTCCACCAGTTTTACGTTGTGGCAGTTCATTCCCGGTGCGGGAGTAGTTCAATGGTAGAACCTCAGCCTTCCAAGCTGATGGTGCGGGTTCGATTCCCGTCTCCCGCTCCATTGATCTGAAAACGTGTCACAATAGACAACTCGCTCACGTAGCTCAGTCGGTAGAGCACCTCCTTGGTAAGGAGGAGGTCGAAGGTTCGATTCCTTTCGTGAGCACCATCTAAGCGTCACACCTTTCAACGACACACCGAGAAGAAGCAGCCATGGCCAAGGGTAAGTTCGAGCGCACCAAGCCGCACGTCAACGTCGGCACCATCGGTCACGTCGATCATGGCAAGACCACGCTGACCGCCGCGCTGACCAAGATCGGCGCCGAGCGTTTCGGTGGCGAG
>Ga0160460_100256_pt1 | contig 46179 bp, 48 predicted proteins | sample HID1973M_E6MG_FD_108238 | JGI IMG/M metagenome (GOLD analysis project Ga0160460, IMG submission 108238) | Enriched mosquito-associated microbial communities from UW Madison campus, WI, USA - HID1973M_E6 MG | ecosystem: Host-associated > Arthropoda: Insects > Digestive system > Unclassified ... | reverse complement strand
CTCGGGGCAGATCCGGATGCGCGAGGTCGACGGATGGGAGACCCTCGCGCAACCTCTCGAGCCGATGCCACTGGACCTCGCCGCCTGATCGGAGCCAACCTCACATGCCCGGAGCGAGCCCCCGGGGAATTTCCACAGTCTGCGCGACATGACCTCGACTCCCAATCCGGTGATCATAACCTCAGTTGCGTCGAGGAACGCCACATGCTGATCGGGCAGCCAACGGAACCCTCAACTCCACAAGGCCGCCGGGCCTGTAGCCAACGAAAGGTAGATCTCCCCGATGACCATCTGCGCTGGTCACCGAGCAGGGATCAGGATGCCGACACGGCAGCAACGAACTCAGCACTGCGGCATATGCTCTAACCATGAGGCCTCGCAAGACGTTGCACCCACGTCAACTAGTCCTCTCATTCCCGATCCAGCGAACGGTCGAAAAAGTGCGTCACCCCGTGACGAAGCGCGGGCGGATGTGCTCGACTGTATCGCGCGGGTCTGCAATCCACGCGGCCGACATCGGGGAATAGGGTATGTGGGTCCGATGGAGTTCCCAACCCGAGCTAAGCCGGCTTAATCTGCTGTCCACACCCGAAGGAGGCTATAGATAGCAATAATGCAATCTCATGACCGAACCATTCCAGCGGCTTACGCGATCCCTGTGACCGGGGTCATGGCTGCACTGGAGGCCGGCGAAGACGGCCTGACCTCGACGGATGCGACCCGGCGTCTGACCCGGTATGGAGAGAACACGCTGCCCGACGGCAAGAGCAGACCCGCCTTCCTGCGGTTGCTTTCGCAATTCAACAATGCCCTGATCTATTTCATGCTGTGCGGCGCCCTTGCTGCCGGGGCGCTCGGCCACATGGTCGATGCGGGGGTGATCCTCGCCGTGGTGCTGGTGAATGCGGTGGTCGGCTTCCTGCAGGAAGACAAGGCCGAGAACGCGCTGAGCGCGATCCGGAACATGATCTCGCCCCATGCCGCGGTGTTGCGCGACGGCAAACGCACCAACCTGCCGGTTGCGGGGATTGTCCCGGGCGATGTGGTGCTGATCGAGGCCGGTGATCGCGTGCCGGCCGATCTGCGCCTGATCCGCACCCGCAGCCTGACGGTGGACGAGGCGATCCTGACCGGCGAGTCCGTCACCGCCGCGAAACAGTCCGATCCGGTCGGTGCAGATGCGGCGCTGGGGGATCGGAAGTCGATGGCCTTTTCCGGCACGCTGGTCGCCACGGGACAGGCCACCGGGATCGTCGTCGCGACCGGCCTCGACACCCAGATCGGCCAGATCTCGGCCCTGCTGGGCGGCGTGGAGGAGTTGACGACGCCCTTGCTGCGCCAGATCAATGCTTTCGGGCGAGGCTTCACCCTGACCGCCTTTGTCGGCGCGGCGTTGCTGTTTGCCTTTGCCGTCACCCTGCGCGGCTATGGCTGGGAAGAGGCGCTGATGGCGGTGGTCGCGCTGGCCGTCGGACTGGTGCCCGAAGGCTTGCCCGCGGTGATCACCATCACCCTGGCGATCGGGGTGCAGCGAATGGCCGCGCGCAACGCGGTGATCCGCCGCCTGCCGGCGGTCGAGACGCTGGGCGCAACGTCGGTCATCTGCTCGGACAAGACCGGTACCCTGACGCGCAACGAAATGACCGTCCGGCGCGTGGTCACTGCGGGCGAGACACTGCTGGTCGAAGGCTCGGGCTATGCGCCGGGCGAGGCACGGCTGTTCCCGCAGGGTTCGGCGCAGGGGCATGGTCCGATACTGGAACTGGTGCGGGCAGGCCTTTTGTGCAACGACGCGCAACTGCGGCCCGAGGGCTGGCGGGTCGAGGGCGACCCGATGGAGGGTGCGCTGATCACATTGGCGCTGAAGGCTCAACTCGACCCCGACGAGGCGCGCGCCGAATGGCCCCGGTTGGATGAGATCCCTTTCGACGCCGCGCATCGTTTCATGGCCGCGCTGCATCGTATTCCCTTGGACGACTGCGGCGTGATCCTCGTCAAGGGCGCGCCCGAGCGTCTGCTTGAGATGTGCGACCGGCAGCAGACGGCGGATGGGCCGGAGCCGCTGGACGCGGCCTCCTGGACGACCCGCATTGCCGAGGCAGCCGCCGAGGGCGAAAGGGTTCTCGGCTTTGCCATGAAGCATGTCGAGGACGGCAAGACTGCGCTTGATTTCCCCGATGTCGAGAGCGGGCTGGTCTTTCTTGGCCTTTGCGGCTTCATCGACCCGCCGCGGGACGAGGCGCGCCGCGCCATTGCCGAATGCCACAGTGCCGGTATCGCGGTGAAGATGATCACCGGAGATCACGCCGCGACCGCGCAGGCCATTGCCCGGCAGCTTGGCATCGCCGAGGCGCCTCGGGTGCTGACGGGCCAAGACCTCGACCAACTCTCCGAGGCGGATTTCCCGAATGTGGTCGCCGCAACCGAGGTCTTCGCCCGCACCAGCCCCGAGCACAAGCTGCGCATCGTTCGCGCGCTGCAATCGCAGGGCCGCATCGTGGCGATGACAGGGGACGGCGTGAACGACGCCCCGGCGCTGAAGCAGGCCGATGTCGGGGTCGCCATGGGCATCAAGGGCACCGAGGCCAGCAAGGAAGCCGCCGGGATGGTGCTGATGGACGACAATTTCGCCTCGATCGTCGCCGCCGTGCATGAAGGGCGGACCGTCCATGACAATATCCGCAAGGTCGTCGGCTGGACGCTGCCCACCAATGGCGGCGAGGCGCTGACCGTCGTTGCCGCCATCCTGTTCAACTTTGCCATGCCGATGACGCCGGTGCAGATCCTGTGGATCAACCTGATCCTTGCCGCGACCCTTGGCCTTGTTCTGGCGTTCGAGCCCTCCGAGCCGGGCGTGATGCGGCGCAAGCCACGGCCGCCGGGGGCAGGGCTGCTGACACCCTTCCTCGTCTGGCGCATCTTCTTCGTCTCGGCGCTGTTCATGGCGCTGTCGCTCGCGCTGTTCTTCTGGGCGCAGGCCCACGGGCGCGATCTGGCCTATGCGCGCACCATGGTGGTTAACCTATTGGTGGTGATGGAGATCTTTTATCTCTTCAACGTGCGCTATTTGCATATGACCAGCTTTACCATGACGGGCGTCAAGGGAACCGGCCCGGTGCTTGGCGCCATCGCCATCGTCGTTCTCGCGCAGTTCGCCTTCACCTATCTGCCGCTGCTGAACGATATCTTCGGCTCGGTTCCGCTGGCGCTGGCCGACGGGGTCCTTGTTGTCGGCATCGGCCTCGGATCCATGATGTTTCTGGAGGTCGAGAAGCACCTGCTGCGGGACAGGTTCGGCGGGGCCTGACTTGCCCGGACCCCTCCTGTGGTCTATCCACGGCGCTGCTTTCACCGGACCACCCTGTTGGCCCGTGACGGGGGCAAGGAAAGGCAGCGCCCGACATGAACTGGGATGATTTCAGGATCGTTTCCGCCGTCTGCAAGACCGGCTCTTTCACGCGCGCCGGGCGCATCCTGCAGATCAACGAAACCACCGTAGGCCGGCGCATCAGCCGGCTGGAAACCGAGATGGGGCTGACCCTGTTCGATGCGGTGGACGGGATGCGCCGTCCGACGCAGGCCTGCGCCGCGATCATGCGCAGCCTGCGCGAGATGGAGAAATCCGCGGACGAGATCCGGCAAGCCCTGCGCGGCCACGATCATATGCAGCGCCGCTTTCGGCTGGCGACCATCGCCGCCATCGCCGAGCATTGGCTGGCGCCGCAACTGCCGCAGCTTCTTGCCGCGCTGCCCGATCTGTCGCTGACCATCGACACCTCGGACCAGAATGTCGACATGTCGCGTTGGGAGGCGGATTTTGCCCTGCGGCTGGGGCGCCCCAAGCAGGGCTCCTTCCTGATGCGGCGGATCGGGCAGATCAACTTCGCGCTGGTCCAGCCCGCCGCGACCGCGCTCGATGAGCCGCTGCTGGTCGCCTATCCCGAGGCGTTGATCGACATGCCCGAGATGACGGAGATGTTCGATAGGGTCGGCAACCGGAACCCGCGGATCGAGACCTCGGACCTGAACCTGATCCGCGCGATCCTGACCAGCGGCCGGGCGATTGGCGTGTTGCCCGAGGTGATGACGCGCGCGCTTGCGGCGCGGCCCGATCTGATGGTCACGCCGATCGCGGGCGCGCGTGACATCTGGCTGCTGTCCCAGCCCTACCTGCGCGACGATCCGGCGGCCCGCGAGCTGTCCGCCTGGCTGCCGACTCTGTTCGCGATGCGGGAAGAATCAGCACCTCTGCCACCAAAGAACGACTTTTCCTGACCATTTTCAGGGCAGGTATTTCCCTCAACCGCCGACAAAATCCCCAGCGATTGCTTGGCTGTCCAACACCTGAAATCTCTCCCCTGCATTTTTGCAGCCCCTCCTGCCGAAATTCAAGGTTCCACCCCGCTGCAACCGGGAGCAGGTTTCCTCTGAATGAGAAATCGCGGTTTTTGTGAGGGTTAACGAGGCATATCGCAGAGGTGATTTCTCGAAGCTACCGAACGAGAGGAGGCGTGAGGTGACTTCAGTTTCTCAAGTTGAGACTGTTGGTGTGCAGGATTGCACCGTCTTTCCAGCCAGTTTTTCGCGTATAGGGCGATTTGCCTGTTTGGGCGGCAGCCTGATCGCCGGCGGGCTGGGCGGACTTGCCCTGAAGGGCCCGTCGGAGGGGGCTATGCTGTGGAGCGTGGTTCTGAGCGCGGCCTTCGCGGGCGGGTTGCTCTCCACTTGGTCGCCCTGCGGCTATTCCTCGATCTCGCTGCTCCGGCCGACGGGGCGGGGGCTGCGCGCGGTCCGCGACTGGCTGCCGACATTTGCCATGCACGGGCTGGGCTATGCCGTCGGCGCGTTGATCCTCGGGACGCTTCTGGGCGCGATTGGGGCGCTGGCCGGGTTCCACGGCTTCTCGACCGGCTTTGGGCTGGCGGTGCTGGCGCTGATCGGGCTGGTCTACGGCGCGCATCAGCTGGATTTCCTGCGCGTTTCCTATCCGCAGCGCCGGGCGCAGGTGCCCCATGATGCGCGCCAGCGTTTCCCGAAATGGGTGGTCGGTGGTCTTTACGGCCTGTCGCTGGGGTTGGATTACCTGACCTATGTGCAGACGCCGCTGCTTTACATGATGACCGCCGCCGCGATCCTGACCGGCAATCTTGCCGCCGCCATCGCGATCATCGCCGTCTTCAACCTCGGCCGCTATCTGCCGGTCGCGGTGAACCTGTTCCCGGTCACGGATTACCAGATCCAGGCATGGCTCGGCCGCAACCAGGAACGCGCTGCGATCCTCGACGGGGCGATCCTGACGGCGCTTGGCGCGGCCTTCGCGGTTCTCGCGCTGGCCTGACGGACCCCGACCCACCGAAATCTTCACACTCGGCCCGCGATCCTTCGCCGGGGCCCGGGAGCCATCACAGGGAGGATACCATGGTTTCCAGCAGCAGACCCATTCCCAGATACCTGACCCTTGCCGGCGCCTGCGCGATGGCTTCGGCCATGGCGATCGGCGCGGCCGTGGCACAGGATGCGGCGGCCCAGACCCAGGGCCAGCGCGACGCCGCCGAGGCCGCGCGCCAGCTTGCCGCCGGAGAGGCCGACGAACCCACGGTGCTGAGCGCGCCGAAGCCGGACGACCGCCGCGTCTATGTCCAGGACCCGGCGCATTTCGCCGCGATCACCCAGCAATTCGTCATCGACGGGGAAACCGGCCGCGTCGTCGGCATGACGGATGGCGGCTTCCTGCCCCAGCCGCTGGCGGCCGAGGACGGATCGTTCATCGCCCAGACCAGCACGGTCTTTTCACGCATCGCGCGCGGCACCCGCACCGATTACGTCGAGGTCTTCGACCCCGAAACTTTTGAGCCCACGGCGGATATCGAGCTGCCGCAGGACGCGCGCTTTCTGGTCGGCACCTACCAGTGGATGAACGCGCTGACGCCGGACAAGAAGAAGCTTCTGTTCTATCAATTCTCGCCCGCGCCGGCGGTGGGCATCGTCGATCTCGAGGGGAAGAAGTTCGACCGCATGGTCGATGTGCCCGACTGTTATCACATCTTCCCGGCCACCCCGGACGTCTTCTACATGAACTGCCGCGATGGCAGCCTGGCGCGCGTGGACATCTCGGGCGCGGAACCCAAGATCACGAATACCGAGGTCTTCCACGGCGAGGACGAGTTGCTGATCAACCACCCCGCCTATTCGATGCGGGCGGGCCGGCTGGTCTGGCCGACCTATACCGGCAAGATCTTCCAGGTCGATCTGACCGGCGACAAGGCGACCTTCCGCGCGCCGATCGAGGCGCTGACCGAGGAAGAGCGCGCCGACAACTGGCGTCCGGGCGGCTGGCAGCAGACGGCCTATCACCGGGCTTCGGACCGCATCTTCCTGCTGGTCGACCAGCGCGACCAGTGGCGCCACAAGACGGCAAGCCGCTTCGTGATCGTGCTGAACGCCGCCACGGGCGAGCGGATCAGCAAGATCGAACTGGGCCACGAGATCGACTCGATCAACGTGAGCCAGGATGCCGAGCCGCTGCTTTACGCCCTCTCGGCTGGCACGCAGACCCTGCATATCCTTGACGCGGGCACGGGCAAGGAGCTGCGCAAGGTCACGCATCTGGGCCGCGGTCCGCAGATCCTGACCACCCATGACATGGGGTCCTGACATGCTGGAGATCGTGCAGGAACCCGTGGTGGCCTGGACGCTGCGCAGCTTCCTTGCGGTGCTGTTCGCCAGCGCCGCCCTCTCGAAGCTGACGGCCATCGACGAGTTTCACGGCGTCGTCCGCAATTTCCGCCTGCTGCCCGATGCGCTGGCCCGTCCCGTCGCGATGGCCCTGCCGGTGGTCGAGCTTGCCGTCGCGGCAGGCCTGATGATCGGCCCGCTGGCGCGTCCGGCGGCGCTGGTCGCGGCGGGGCTGCTGGCGGTTTTCGGATTGGCCATTGCCATCAACGTGCTGCGCGGCCGCAGCCAGATCGATTGCGGCTGCTTTCGCAACGGGATGAGGCAGCGCATCAGCTGGGCGACCGTCGGGCGCAATGTGGTCCTGACCGCGCTGGCGCTTGGCGCGGGTGCGCTGCTCGCGACGGGGCGGGCGGCAGGTCCGGGCGAGGTTGCCCTGGGACTGGTCGCCGGGCTGTCCCTGACCCTGCTCTACCTTGGCGCAGAAATGCTTGGCGGCCTTGTCGCCATGAACAACCGGGCTCTCTCGATGAAAGGCCGCTGACATGACTTTCCTTATTGCTTCGAACATCCTGCTCTGGATCACGGTCCTCGGCCTTGTCGTGGTGATGCTGGGCCTGATGCGACAGGTGGGCCTGCTGCATGAACGCTCCTCGCCCATGGGCGCGATGATTACCGATCATGGCCCCGATATCGGCGACAAGGCCCCGGAATTCGAGCTGCCGGACTATTTCGGCAGCAGCGCGCGGATCGGCGGCGCCACTGCTGACGGGCGCCCGACGCTGCTGATGTTCACCGCGCCGACCTGCCCGGTCTGCGACAAGCTGTTCCCGATCATCAAGTCGATCGCGCGGGCCGAGAAGATCGGCGTCGTGATGATCAGCGACGGCGCGCCCGAGGAACATGCCCGCTTCCTCGAAACCCATGACCTAGGCCAGATCCGCTATGTCGTCTCGGCCGAGATCGGCATGGCCTTCCAGGTCGGCAAGATCCCCTACGGCGTGCTTCTGGACAGCGAGGGCGTGATCCGCGCCAAGGGCCTGACCAATACGCGCGAACATCTGGAAAGCCTGCTGGAGGCCGACAAGACCGGCTTCGCCTCGCTTCAGCAGTTCATGACCAGCCGCAAGAAGAACGCGGCCTGACCCGGCCGTCCGGTCTCAACCCCAAGCAGAGGGAGGATAAACGATGCTGGGGAATTTCAGTTTCGACAACATGGTCGAGAAGATGTCGCGCCGCGTGGCGGGACGCACCAGCCGCCGGGGCGCCATCGGCAGGCTCGGCACGGTCCTGATGGGGGCGGCGATCGTGCCGCTGCTGCCGGTGGACCGGCGCGGCCGCGTCAGCCGCGCCAATGCGGCGGGCGCGCCCGCGGGCGCCGATCCCCGGGCGAAATTCGTGCCGCAGGACAATGACGTGCAGGCCTGCGACTATTGGCGGCACTGCTCGATCGACGGCAATATCTGCGACTGCTCGGGCGGCTCGCTGACCAACTGCCCGCCGGGCACCAAGCTGGCTTCGGCCTCGTGGGTGGCAAGCTGCTACAACCCGACAGACGGGCAAAGCTATCTGATCGCCTATCGCGATTGCTGCGGCCAGAACGTCTCCGGGCGTTGCGCCTGCCTGAACACCGAGGGCGAGCTGCCGGTCTATCGCCCCGAATTCGCCAATGACATCATCTGGTGCTTCGGGGCCGAGGATGACGCCATGACCTATCACTGCACCATTTCTCCCATCGTCGGCAAAGCCAGCTGACGCCGGACCGGGCGCGGCCATCCCGCGTCCGGGTCCACCCCCCGACAGGAGCATTCGATGAACGTCCCCATGAAACCCCGGTCCCTTCTTGTCGCCCTCGTGCTGAGTGCGCTGACCGCGACCGGCGCCCTTGCCGCCGACAAGATCACGGTGCCGAACGAAAAGCCGGTGGCCGAGGCGGAGGCCCCCGAGGCCGCCGTGGTCGTCCATATCAGCAAGATGAAATACGAGACGCCCGAGGTCACGGTGAAGGCCGGCGATACCGTCGTCTGGGTGAACCAGGAAGCCATGCCTCACAACGTCGCCTTCAAGAAGGGCGTGGTGGGCGAGGACGCCTTCAAGGGCGCGATGCTGAAAAAAGGCGAGGCCTTCGCGATCAAGTTCGATGAGGCCGGAACCTATGACTATACCTGCACGCCCCATCCCTTCATGCGCGGCAAGGTGATCGTCGAGTAACCCCGCAAAGGCAGGAGCCGGCCATGTGGATCCCCTATGACATCCGCGCCTCGCTCAAGGCGGAAAGCCCGCCCGAGACGGTCAGGCAGTCGCTTGCCGATCTGGCCGGGCGCGAGTTCCTGGTCGGCTTCTTCCTGCGCAATCCCGTCACCCAGATCTGGGAGGCGGATATTTCCGTCGACGGCGCCCCGACCGAGCTTTCGGCCGGGCCGGACCTGCCGGGTGCCCGCGTCAGCTTCCATGGAAACGAGGCGGGCAAGCTGGCCGAGGTCATCTATCGCCTTCAGGCCGCGTCCCATGAACAGGCGCTGGCCCAGGCGCATGGCGATGTCCAGCGCCGGTTACTGCGCTGGCTGGCAAAGATCGGGCGCGGCATGGCGATTGCCGGCTGGCGCATCGCCGATCCTGCGCATGGCGCGCGCTGGCGCTGCACCCCCTTTCGCCCCAGCGCCATGCGGGCGGATCATATCCCGCTGGAGCCGGTCGCGGCCGATCTTGCCCCGGTGGTCGAGCTGTTCCAGCGCGCGCGGAATGCGCCCGATGCCGCAAGCCGCCTGCTGGCCGCCTTTGCGGTCCTGCATCTCGCCACCAGCCATCCGGCAATGGCGGGGGCCGATGCGGCGGGCTTCCGGGTCACGCAGGACATGCTGATCCATTCCGGCGCCCTCGCTGGTCCCGAGGCGCTGGAGGGCATGAATCTTGACGCGCTCCTCGCCCATCTGCGCCCGCATCACGACCGGCTGATCGGGCCGGGCGGGGTGCTGGCCCCGATGCTGGACGATCTTGCCGGGCAAAGGCGGCTGGCGCTGCTGGCGAACCTGGCCGATCTGGCCGCGCATCGCCTGATCCTCGCCGAATTGCGCGCCCGGCGCGAGGAAGCCCGCGCGCCGCAGGGCGCCGCCGAGGGCTGAGCCATGCCGCGCCTCCGCCTGCTTCCGCTGCTGTTTTTCGCAATTCCGCTGACCGGCGCGGTGGTGGTTGGCGCTGCCGCCGGCCGGCAGGAGCCGCTGTCCGAACCGGCCGGGCTGGCCACGCTGGGTCAAAGGCTGTTCCATGACACCACGCTCTCGCGCGAGGGCACGCAGTCCTGTGCGACCTGCCACGACCCCGACCATGCCTTTACCGACCCGCGCGAGGGCGCGGCGGGGCGCGCGGTCTCGCTGGGCGATGACGGGCAATCCTATGGCGACCGCAATACGCCCACGCTCAGCTATGCCGCGCTGAGTCCGGGTTTTCATCTGGACGACAAGGGCCGCTACAAGGGCGGCCAGTTCTGGGACGGGCGCGCCGACGATCTTGCCGATCAGGCGGGCCAACCAATGCTGAACCCGGCCGAGATGGGGATGCCCGACAAGACCGCCGTGGTCGAGCGCCTGCGGGCGGATGAGGGTTATGGCGAGAGTTTCGCCGCGCTCTTCGGGCCGGGCGCGCTCAATGACGTGGACGCCGCCTTCGACCACGCGGCCGAGGCCCTTGCCGCCTATCAGCAAGGGCCGGATTTCCTGCCCTTCGATTCCAAGTATGACCGCTATCTGCGCGGCGAGGTGAAGCTGACTGCGCAGGAGGAGTTCGGCCATACCGTCTTCATCACCTGGAACTGCCGGCTGTGCCACCAACTGCAGAAGCAGGGCATCGTCGAGCGCGAGACCTTTTCCAGTTTCGAGTTCCACAATATCGGCATTCCGGTCAACGCCACGGCGCGTCAGGCGAACGGGCTGGGGCAGGGGCATCGCGACCTTGGCCTGCGGGACCGGCCGGGGATTGAGGATCCGGCGCAGGCCGGGCGCATGAAGGTTCCGACGCTGCGCAACGTCGCCGTGACCGGCCCTTACATGCATAACGGCGCGTTTTCCGACCTGCGGACGGCGGTCGTGTTTTACAACAAATATACCAGCCGCCTTCCCGAAGCGCAGATCAACCCCGAAACCGGCGAGGACTGGGGCGCACCCGAGGTCGAGGAGAACCTCTCCCTGCCCGAGCTGAAATCCGGGCTGGCGCTGAACGATGCGCGGGTCGATGCGCTGGTCGCCTTTCTCGAGACGCTGACCGACCGCCGCTATGAACCGCTTCTGGCCGAACAGAAACGCGCGGCCGCCGCCGCGGAAGGGAAGTGAACGAACCGCAACGCGAAGGGGGAAGGGGATGGCATCCAGCAAGCGCAAGATGAACCGCCGCACCGCCATGACCGAGATCGCGCGGGGCACCGGCGCAGTCTGTCTGGGCGGGTTTTCCCTTGTCGCGCTGATCGAATCCACCGACCGCGCCGATGCCCGCGCCATCCGCCCGCCCGGCGCGCTGCCCGAGGATGACTTCCTTGCCGCCTGCGTGCGCTGCGGGCTCTGCGTCGAGGCCTGCCCCTATCACACCCTGTCGCTGGCGGAATGGGGCGAGGAGGCCCCGGTCGGCACCCCGTTTTTCACGCCGCGCGAGACGCCATGCTATATGTGCCGCGATGTCCCTTGCGCGCGGGCCTGTCCGACCGGGGCGCTGGACCGTGAGATCCCCTCGATCCGGGATGCGGATATGGGCGTCGCCGTTCTGGTCGGGCACGAGGACTGCCTGAACTACAAGGGCATGAACTGCAGCATCTGCGTCCGCGTCTGCCCGATCCGGGGCGACGCGATCTCGCTTGAGCCGGGCGAGTTCAACGGGCGGCGGATCATGGTCCCGACCGTCCATTCCAGCCATTGCACCGGCTGCGGCACCTGCGAAAAGCATTGCGTAACCGGACATGCCTCGATCCGGGTGCTGCCGCGCGATCTGGGCCTCGGCGGTGACGGCCGCAACCGCGCGGGACGCGAGACATGATCGGGCGGCTGATCTCGGATAACCGCAGGCAAAGCGTCGCGGCGCGCGGCCTGCTCAGGTCGCATAAATGGTGGCTGCTGCGGCGGTTCTGCCAGGTCTCGGTGCTGGCGTTGTTCATGCTGGGTCCGCTGGCCGGGATCTGGATCGCGCGCGGGAATTTCGGCGCCAGCCGGATCGCGGGCGTGGTGACGCTGGCCGATCCCTATATCCTGCTGCAAGGCATCTTCGGTGGCACCTCTCCGGCCCTGCCTGTGGTGACGGGGGCGATCATCGTCGCGCTTGGCTATCTGCTGGTCGGGGGCCGGGCCTATTGCGGCTGGGTCTGCCCGGTCAATGTCGTGACCGACACCGCCTTCTGGCTGCGCGAAAAGACCGGCCTGACCCGCGACCGCAAGCTGGACCGCCGCGCGCGGCTGGCGATCCTCGAGGGAACACTGCTGGCCTCGGCGGTGACGGGAACGGTCGCGTGGGAGTTCGTCAATCCGGTCAGTCTGCTTCAGCGCGCCTTCATCACCGGGATCGGGCTGGGCTGGGCGATCATCCTCGCGGTGTTCCTGCTCGACCTCTTCGTGTCCCGCCGTGCCTGGTGCAGCCATCTTTGCCCGGTCGGGGCGTTCTATGGCGTGATCGGGCGGGCTTCGGTCCTGCGCGTCTCGGCCGCGCGGCGCGACGCCTGCACTGATTGCGGAGCCTGCTTCAACATCTGCCCCGAGCCGCATGTCATCGTCCCGGCCCTGAAGGGCAAGGGTAGCCCGCTGATCCTGTCCGGGGATTGCCAGAACTGCGGCAATTGCATCGATGCCTGCCCGGTCGATGTCTTCCGCATGTCGGGCAGGCTGGGCAGAGGCAACATGCCGACCACCGCCAGTCAAGGGAGGTGGGATTAGGCAGCCGCAATTCCAGAACCGGCTCCTCCTCGCGTTCCCACGCTTGAATCCGGCGGAAACGCGTCCATAATCCGAAGGGGAGGAGCAATCATGCGAATTTCGATCACCTTCGGTCCGACCTTTGATCTGAACACGGCTGTCCGCCGGGGCATCGAAAACGCGATCCTCACCCCCGCCGAGGCAGAAACTGCGGTCTGGATTGATGATCGGCTGACCTATCGAACCCGGCGGCCCCCGGAAGAAGCGCTGGCCGATTGGGAAGTGCATGGCTACGCCCGCAGCGACTTTCTCAGCGTCCAGATCAGTCCGTGGGTCGAACGGCGGGACGGTCCGGCTTGGCCCGGCCGCCAGAGGCGCATTCATAGAAGCTGAGTGCCCCGCGACGGATGGGTGCAGTTTACCCGACTGCGTTTCCGCGACGCTCGAGGGTGCAACGATGGGTGCTGCTATCGGATCTGTTTCCAAAAGCAGACAACGCTTTGCCATCGCCTCCTAGGCGTCGATATGAAGAAAAATCAACTACGATCTATTTGATTTATGAATTATCTCGGCAGAAGATTTCATACTTGGTTATATTCCCCTGATCCCGCCCCATGACCTAACCTGTCGGAAAGCAGAACCAACAGGGGAAACGACATGGGCGCGTTGGACGGCATCACGGTCCTGAGCTTCAACCATTTTCTATCCGGGCCGGCCGCGGCGCAGTTCCTTGGCGACATTGGCGCCGATGTTATTGCAGTCGAGCCTCTGGGCGGCGCATTCCAGCGCAACTGGGCCGTGGGCAACCGCTTTGTCGACGATACCAGCGTCAATCACATGACGACGGGGCGCAACAAGCGCTCGATCGCGGTCGACCTGAAATCTCCCGACGGGCTGGCCGTTGTGCGTCGCCTGATCGCCCGCGCGGATGTCGTGATGGAGAACTTTCGCCCCGGCACGCTGGACAAGCTGGGCCTGTCCGAGGCCGCGATGCGCGCGATCAATCCGCGGCTGATCTATGCCGCGACCACCGGCTATGGCGGGGACGGCCCCTACCGCGACCGGCCCGGTCAGGACGTGCTGCTGCAGGCGATGTCGGGCTTGGCCGCCCATACCGGCAGCATGGAGAGCGGGCCGGTCGCCATCGGCTCGGTGCCGATCGACCACCATGCCGCCGCGCTGACCGTCGCGGGCATCCTCGCGGCGCTGTTCGAGCGCGAGCGGACGGGCGAGGGCAAGCGGATCGAGGTGAACATGCTGCAGGCCGCGCTGGATCTGCAGGGTGAATCGATCACCGCATGGATGAACGGTGCGGATCGCGGCGGCCCGCGCGGCCGGGCAGGGATGGCGAACTGGTTCAGCCCCGCGCCCTACGGGATCTATGCGGTCTCGGACGGCCATGTGATGATCTCGATGTCGAAACCCGCCGATCTGGCCGAGGCGCTGAACCTGCCGCAACTTGCCGCCTTCTCGGAACAGGACGGCTTCGACAAGCGGGCCGAAATTTCCGCGATGGTCGCAGCGGGCATGGCGGCGCTGAATGCCAGCGAGGCGCAGGAGCGTCTCGCGCAGGCCGGTGTGTGGCACGAATTGGTGCGCGATTACGACAGCTTGCGGGATAACCCCCAGATCGAGCATCTGGGCGCCTTCGTCGACGCCCGGACGCAGGCGGGATCGGCGATGACGTTGCTTTCGCATCCCATCCGCTATGACGGCGCGCTGCCCGACGTTCGGCTGACCCCGCAGCCGCTGGGCGGCCAGACCCGCGAGGTGCTGGCCGAGGCCGGGCTGACCGGAGACGAGATCGACGCGCTCATTGCCAGCGGCGCCGTCGCACAAACCCAGAAGATGCGGGGCTGAGATGGATTTTGCGATTTCCGAAGAGATGAAGATGGTGACCGAGGCGATCGGCCGCTTCATCCGCGAAAAGGTCCAGCCGCTCGAGCAGGAGACCGAAGAGCATGCCCGCATCCCGGCCGACAGGCTGGCCGCCATCCGGGCCGAAGCGCAATCTCTGGGCTTCTACGCGTTGAACATGTCCGAAGAGGCCGGTGGCGGCGGGCTTGGCGTTCTGGACATGTGCCTAGTCGAAGAGCAATTGGGCCAGACCTCGGACGCGCTGATCCGCCGGATCTTCGGGCAGGTCTATCCGATGCTCGAAAGGTTCGAGGGGCCGCTGCGCGACAAGTATCTCTACCCGACCGTGCGTGGCGACAAGATCTGCGCCATGGCGATCACCGAGCCGGGCGCGGGTTCGGACGCGGCCGCGATCAAGACCAATGCCCGTCTGGACGGCGACGAATGGGTGCTGAACGGCAGCAAGCATTTCATCTCGGACGGGGACATCGCCGATTACGTCATCGTCATGGCGGTGACCGATGCCGAGAAACGGGCGCGGGGCGGCATCAGCCTGCTGATCGTCGACAAGGACACCCCCGGCTTCAACGTCTCGCGCAACCAGCCGATGATGGGCCATCGCGGCTATGGCCACGCCGAGCTGACATTCGACGATGTCCGCATCCCGAGGGAAAACGTGCTTGGCCCGGTGGGCGAGGGCTTCAAGGTGATGATGGCCAATGTCGGCGGCATCCGGCTTGGCCATATCGGGGCGCGTGCCGTGGGCATGGCCAGCCGTGTGGTGGAGCTGATGCGCCAGCATGCCGCGACGCGCCAGCAGTTCGGCCAGCCCATCGGCGACTTCCAGATGATCCAGCAGATGATCGCCGACAGCGCGATGGAGATCTTCGCCACCCGCATGATGGTGCTGAACACCGCGTGGGAGCAGGACCGGGGCATGGACCCGCGCGACAAGGTCAGCATGGTCAAGGTGCAGGCCTCGGAGATGCTGGGTCGCGTGGCCGACCGGGGCATTCAGGTCTTTGGCGGCTACGGCTTCACCAAGGAACTCCCGCTGGAGCGCATTTACCGCGATGCCCGCGTCACCCGGATCTATGACGGCACCTCGGAGGTGCACCGGATGCTGATCGCCCGCTCTGTCATCAAGCGCGGCCTTAGTCTGTGAAGGATCGGAACATGAGCGAATTTCCCGAAATCGGTCGGTCGATGACCTTCCGCAAGACGATGACCGTGGCCGAGCAGGGCTTTTTCACCGGCATATCGGGCAATATGGGCCGCGCCCATGTGGACCGCGCATTCGCGCGCGGTCAGGGCCAGCCCGACATGCTGGTCTTTGAGCTGGCGGCGGCCAGCCTTTTCTCCACCGCTTTCGGCCGCCTTGCCGGTCCGGGCTTCCGCCTTGGCGGGATCGAGCTGCGCTTTGCCCGCGCCTTCCCGGTCGGCAGCTCGCTGGAGGCGACGGCGACGGTTGCCGAAAGCGCGGCGGATGGCGTCCGCTTCGATCTTTCCGCGACGCTCGATGGGGTCGAGGTGATCACGGGCAAGGCGCGGCTGGTTCCGCTGGACGCATCCGATGTATGACATCCGCAACATCGACGAGTTTTCGGTCGGCGACCGGGTCAGCGTCGCCAAGACCGTGACCGAGGCCGATGGCGCGATGTATATCGCCGCGACCGGCGATTTCGGGCCGGTGCATGTGGACGAGGGCTATGCCTCGACTACGCGCTTTGGCGAGCGGCTCGCGCCCGGCATCCTTGTCGCGGGGATATGCACCTCGGTCCTGACGGCGGAACTGGTGGGCACGGTCGGGGTCTCGATCCGCGACTGTTTCTGGTTCACCGGCGCGGTCCGCTACGGCGACACGCTGACATTCGAAATCTGGATTTCGGCCATCGACCCCGAGAACCGGACCGTCGACTGGCAGGCCAGCGCGAAGAACGAAGAGGGCGTCGAGGTCCTGAAGGCCGATGCCACACTCAAATTTCCAAGAAAGAAGGTCATCGCATGATTTCCGGCAAGGATCTTGGCGGCATTACCGTCGCAACCGTTCTTCCCTTCCACGAGGACGGCGCCATCGACTGGGCGGGTTACGAGCGTGTGCTGGACCATTGCGCGCGCCCCGAGACGACCGACTGCGTCTTCGTGAACGGCCATGCCGGCGAGGCGACCGCCTTGACCGCCGGGGAAAGGGCCGAGGTTATCCGCCGCACCCGCGACCATATCGGCAAGGACCGCATCCTGTTGGCCGGGGTGGTCCCCACCGGCTATCCCGATGCGATCATGCAGGCCGAGGCCGCGCGGGAGGCGGGGGCGGATGTCGCGGTGATCTTCCCGGCCGAGGCCCTTGGCGGGGGCAACGCCAACACCCCCGCGGGCGTCAGGTTCATCGAGAAGCTGGGCGCGGAACTCGGGATGCCGCTGTCGATCTTCCAGTTTCCGATTGCCTCGGGTTTCGGTTTCTCGACCGCTGTTCTGGCCGAGATGGCCCAGATCCCCGAGGTTGTCGCGATCAAGGAAGGCTCGGCCACGCTTCTCGCCTATGACGAGAACCGGCGCGCGGTAAAGGCCGCCGCGCCGGATGTCGCGATCCTGCCGTCGAACTTTCACTGGTTTTTCGCTCAGGTCGCGCTTGGCGGCGACGGCATCCTGTCGGGGCTTGCGAGCCTTGTGCCGGATCTGCTTTCCGATCTGTGGAAAGCGTCGCAGGACATGGACCTTGCCCGGATGCGCGCGGCGAATGACCGGCTTTATCCCGTCGTCCGCGCGGTCTATGGCCCGGCGCCGGTCGTGGACATGCATACCCGGATGAAGGACGGGCTGCGCCTGATGGGCGTGATCAGGAACTCCGCGCCGCGCCTGCCCTTGCTGCCGCAATCCGATGGCGTCGTGGACGGCGTGCGCAAGGCGCTGGTCTCGGCAGGGGTGCTGCAATGAACGGCGGGCTTTACGCTGCCACCATCTGCACCATGACCCCGGACGGCCAGCTCGACCCCTCCGCGCAGGAGCGGCATTTCGCGGCCGTGATGGCGACGCCGGGACTGGACGGGCTGCTTCTCAACGGTCATGCGGGCGAGGGCGTCTTCACCTCGCGTGAGGAACAGGCCCGGATCGTGCGCATCGCGCGCGAGGTTGCCCCACAGGCGCGCATCCTGGCCGCAGTCAGTTCGGAATCGACCACCGAGGCCGCTGCGGATGCCGAGGCCGCGCTGCGCGCCGGCGCCGATGCGATCATGGTCTTTGCCCCCTTCTCATGGGCGCTGGGTGCGGACCCGCGTGCGATCATCGCCCATCATCGCGGCATAGCCGAGGCGAGCGCCGCGCCGCTCTATCTGTTCCAGGGTGCGGTCGGTTCGGGAAAGCTCGCCTATGCCCCGGATGTCCTGCGCGGGCTGCTCGACATCGAAAACGTTGCGGGCATCAAGGAGGGCAGTTGGGAAACGCGCGCCTATGAGGTGACCCGTAGGATCACCCGTGCCGCGCGTCCCGATGTTGCCGTCATGGCCTCGGGCGACGAGCATCTTTTCGCCTGCTACATGATCGGCAGCGACGGCAGCGCGGTCAGCCTTGCGGCCGTGGTGCCAGAACTGATCGTCGCGCTTGACCGCCATGTCCGCGAGGGCCGGCACGACAAGGCGCTGGCTATCCACGAGGCGCTGTTCGACTTCGCAAGGCTCGTCTATGCCGCGCCGGGCCACATGGCCGCCGCGCGGCTGAAGGCCTGTCTGGCCGGGCTTGGCCGTATCCCCAATGACACCTGCCGCGCGCCGACCCCTGCGGTCGCGCCCGGAGAACGCGCGGCGCTGATGGCGGCGCTATGTCCATGCCTGGAGCTATCGGAATGACGGAACTGCAATCCCATATCGTCTTCGTGGACGTTGATCCCGAACACGAGGACGCGTTCAACGAATGGTATGACAAGGTGCATCTGCCCGACATCCTTGCCTGTCCGGGTTGGCTGGACGCGCGGCGCGAGAAATGCCTTGAAGGCGGGCCGCGTCATGTCGCGATCTACACGATCACCGGCACCGAGGCCTATGAAACGCCCGAGTTCAACGCTATCAAGGGCTTCGGGCCCTTTACGGACAAGGTTCGCAACTTTCACCGCATCCGCCTGACCCATAGCTGACGGGGATGCAAGCAAGGGAACGCGCGCGGGACATGCTGAATCTCAGGCAGCTCGAAATCCTGCGCGCGGTCGTGCAGTTCCGCACCACCGTGGGCGCTGCCGAGCAGTTGGGCATGTCCCAGCCCTCGATCTCGAACACGATCCGGCATGTCGAGACGATGCTGGGCTTTCCCCTGTTCGAGCGTCAGTCGAACCGGTTGGTGCCCACGGATGAGGCGCTGATCCTGCTTGAGGAATCCGAGCCGCTGTTCCTGCTGCGTGACGCCGTGAACCAGCGCGCCGCCGATCTGAGGATGGGGCGCATCGGCCGGGTCCGCATTGCCTCCACCGCCGAGATCAGCGAGGCGGTGTTGCCGCGCGCCATTGCCGATTACGCGCGCCAGAACCCCCAGATCCAGATCTCGCTTGAGACGCGGCCCCTCGACAGCGTCCTGCAGGTGGTCGAGAACGGTCTGGCCGACGTCGCCTTCGTCATCTCGGCCTATGACCGGCAGGCACTGGATTTCGAGCAACTGGCGGAATTGCGCGCGGTCTGCATCTGCCCCGAGGATCATCCGCTTGCGGCGCTGACGCATGTGACCCCCCGCGACCTCGAAGGGCATCCGCTGGTCGGTCCGCGAACCGCGAACCGGGTAGGGCTGATGATCGCCGACAGTTTCCACGAATGCGGCATGGAATACCGCCCCTCGATCGAGACGCGGTTCATGAATGCCGCCTCGCGCATCGTCGGCGAGGGTTGGGGCGTTGCGGTCGTGGATGAGCTTTCCGCCCATATCGCGCTGCGTCCGGGCATGACCGTCCGCCCCTTCCAGTCCAAGCTGCGCTTCAGCCTTGTCGCGGCGACGCTGAAGACCAAGACGCTTTCCCGCCCGACCCGGCGCTTCATCAAGGCGTTTTCGGATCGGGTCAGGACGCAACTGGCCGAGATGCACGCGGCCTCGACAAGCTAGGACTTCAGCCGCGCGATTGCGGCGATGCCTCCCTCGACGATCAGGTTGGTATCGTTGGTCGCGACGATGAATGAGGCGTCGGGCGCGTGGCTTTCGACCAGACGCGGCGGCAGGCCCATCACGCCGAACGCCTTTCCCGCCCCTGCTGCGGCATCGGCGATCCGGCGGAAGGCGGCCAGCAGGTCGGGATGGTCAAGCTGCCCACGAATCCCGAGACCATCGGCCAGGTCATTGGTGCCGATGACCAGCATGTCGACACCCTCGACACCCGCGATGGCAGCGGCGGCATCGAGGCCGGGGGCGCTTTCGATCATCGCAGCGACCCTGACCGGACGCTCGGCGCTGTCGCAGAACTCGGCCGCGGGAAGGATCGCGTAGTCAAGGCCGGGGATCGGGCCGGGAATACTGCGACCCCCGGCAGGCGCGAAACGGCAGGCACGGACGATCCGCATCGCATCGGCTTCGCTGTCGACATGGGGCACGATGATGCCCGTGGCACCGCAATCGAGGACGCGCGCCAGATCCGGCGAAGACGGGCCCGAGACCCGCGCCCAGACCGGAAATCCGGCAGCCAGTCCCGCCGCCGCCACCTGTCCGAGGCTGTCGGGGCCCAGCGGGCCATGTTCCATGTCCACCACCGCGAAATCGAATCCCGCGCCGCGTGCCAGCAGGACGGCCTCGGCACGGCCAAGCAGGCAGAAGGCCAGTCCGATTTTGGGCCGGGAGGCGTTCTCTTTCTGCCTGATAATGGGGCGGCTGGTCATTGTGTCTCCAATCCGGAATTCTGCGCGGGGTTGTTCTACCCTCAAACCGGATCAGATATTCGCTGAAACGACGCGATAAATACTCGCTATCAGTTTATTTATAGTCGAGCGACTTCTTGCACCCGCGTTTGACGTTAACCTAGCGTCAAGGCACACGGCGCGGACAGCGCCAAAAGATCCGCCGCAACAGGTCGAAGGAGTATTGGATGGTCCATCCGTCAATCACGCACGCATGCGCTTCAGAGGCCGCGCAGAACCCGATCACACGAATGATGGGTCGCGCAATCTGGCTGCTTCGCCGCGTCGTCGATGTCGCTGTGCTGGCACTGCTGGCCTATATGGCCTGCGCGATTCTGGCCCAGGTCGTCGGGCGCTATTTCTTCAACTACTCGATCGCCTGGAGCGAGGAGACCGCAACCTTCGCGCAGGTCTGGCTGACCCTGCTGGGTGCGGGCGTCGCCATGCGCTACAACCAGCATGTCGGCGTAGACTTTCTGATCCTCAAGGCCCCGGCCCCGGTCCAGCGGCTTGTCAGCGGTCTGGCCTTCCTGCTGGGGATCTGGTTTCTCGCCGTGGTCGTGGTTGGCTCGCTCTCGATGGTGTCGATCGGGTTGATGGTCAAATCGCCCGCGCTTCGCCTGCCGATGGCCATTCCCTATGCCGCCCTGCCGGTGGGCTTCGGCTATTTCCTGATCGAGTTCGCGATTTCCACCCTGCCGCGCGTGCTGCGCGGCGGCGCACCCGCCGCCAAGCAGGAGGACTGATCCATGGGAGTCGCAATCTCGGGCTTTCTCGTCCTTCTCGTTTCGGGAATGCCCATCGTACTTGCCCTCGGCATCGCCGGACTGATCGCCATCGAGCTGACGACTGCCGCGCCAATTTCCATCCTGGCGCAGCGGATCTATGGCGGGATCAGTTCCTTCACGCTGATGGCGATCCCGTTCTTTGTCGCCTCGGGCCTGCTGATGGAAGCCGGTGGCATCGCCCGCCGCTTCGTCGCGCTGGCCGAGGCGCTGGTCGGCTGGATCACCGGAAGCCTCTATATGGTCGCGATCGTGACGGGCACCGGCCTTGCGGCGATCTCCGGCTCGGGATCGGCGGACACGGCCGCGATCAGCGCCGTCATGATCCCGGAGATGAAGAAGCGGCGCTACAATATCGACCTCGCGGCCGCCGTCATCGCTGCCTCGGGCGCGCTGGCCTCGATCATTCCGCCGTCGATCGTGATGATCGTCATTGCCATCACCTCGAACCAGTCGATCGGCGCGATGTTCCTTGGCGGCATCGTGCCGGGGCTGCTGGTCATGGTTTTCCTGATGGTCGGATGCTGGATCTACAGCCGCCGCAACGGCGCTGCCTACCGTGACACTCAGACCTTCACGCTGGCCCGTCTCGGGCGCGGCTTTCTGGATGCTGGTCCGGGCCTCGTGATTCCGCTGATCGTGGTGGGCGGGATTGTCGGCGGGGTCTTTACCGCGACCGAGGCCGCCTGCGTCGCCCTGTTCGCCACGCTTGTCGTCACCATGCTGGTCTATCGCGAGATCAGGCCCTCGGATCTGCCGCGCATCATGCTGAAGGCGATCAGCCTGTCGGCCACGGTGCTGATCATCGTCGCCACCGCCAGCGTCTTTACCTGGGTCATCGCGACGGCCGGCCTGCCCGCGCTGCTCAAGACCTGGCTGACCGGGATCACGCAAAGCCCCTGGGTGTTCCTGCTGATCGTGAACCTGATGCTGCTGATCGTCGGCATGTTCATGGAAAGCATCTCGGCCGTCCTGATCCTGCTGCCGATCCTGTCGCCCATCGCGCAGAGCTTTGGCATCGATCCGGTCCATTTCGGCATCATCGTCTCGCTGAACCTCTCGATCGGGCTGATCACCCCGCCCTATGGCATCTGCCTTTACGTCGCCGCCAGCGTGGCGGGGCGGCGGATCGAGCAGGTTTCGCGTCAGGTCTGGCTGCCGCTTGGCGCGATGCTGATCGTGCTGGCCCTCGTGACCTATGTTCCGGCGATCTCGCTTTGGTTGCCCGACGCCTTCATCCGCTAACCAGAACCAACAGGGAAATGACAATGTCCAAACGACTGCTTGCCTCTATCGCGCTTCTTGCCGCCATGACCGGCCCGCTCGCGGCGCAGGAATACAAGTTCAAGATCGGCCATACCAACGCGGCGGACGAGGTGCAGGACAAGGGCCTGCAGAAGATGCGCGAGCTGCTGGAGGCCAAGACCGACGGCGCCGCCACGCTCGAGATCTTTCCGAGCGGCCAGCTTGGCGACGAATCCCAGTTGATCGAGGGTGTCATGCTTGGCAGCCTCGACATGTCGATGACCTCGAACTCGCTGCTTTCGAATTATGTCGAGGATTACAAGGTTTTCGACATGCCCTTCCTGTTCCCCAGCATCAGCGATCTGGGCGACAGGATCGACGCGCATTGGGATCTGATGGAGACCTCGGCCAATGACGCGGGCTTCCAGCTTCTGGGGGTCCACTCCTCGGGTCTGCGCCACCTGATGACCAAGAAGCCGGTCGACGGGATCGAAGACCTTGCCGGGCTGAAGATCCGCACGATGCAGAACCCGGTTCATGTCGACGCCTGGCGGGCCTATGGCGCGAACCCGACGCCCATGTCCTACAACGAGCTTTATGGCGCGCTGCAATCGGGCGTTGTCGATGGGGCCGAAGCCGCCTCGACCGGCTATGACGGGATGAAGTTCTACGAGGTCGCGCCAGATTTCGCCCTTGTCGGCTGGCTGAACATGACCGCGCCGGTGGTGATGCAGAAGGCGGCCTATGATGCGCTGCCCGCGAACATCCAGACCGCGCTGATGGAGGCGGGCAGGGAGGCCGCCGATTGGGAGCGGAAATATGTCGAGGAGCAGGAGCAGCCCCTGATCGAAAAGTTCAAGGCAGCCGGTGCGAATGTCACCGAGCCGGACCCGGCCCCGTTCCGCGATGCGTCCAAGCCGCTTTATCAGGCCCAGCTGACCACGACCGGTCAGCAGGCGCTGCTGAAGGCGATGACCGAGTAAGGACCGGAGCGGCGCCTTCAGGGGCGCCGCCCGCATGAGGGACGAAGGGACAGCCCATGCTAGACACCGCCATCCGCAACGCCACGATCATTACGGCGGGCGACCGATTTCACGCCGAAATCGGCATCAGGGACGGCCGCATCACCGCCATCGCCGAGGATGTCGGTCCTGCCCGAGAAGTGATCGACGCGACGGGCCTTTGGGTGATGCCGGGGGGCATCGACGCGCATGTGCATCTTGCGCAGCCGCAGGGCCCGGACGTGGTCATGGCTGACGGTTTCGAAAGCGGCACGCGATCGGCCGCGGCGGGGGGCACGACCATGGTGATGCCCTTTGCCTTGCAGCAGAAGGGCCAGTCCCTGCGCGAGGTGGTCGAGGCCTATCATGCGGCGGCAAAGGGCAAATGCCATGTCGACTGCTCGTTCCACATCATCATCACCGATCCCACGCCGCAGGTGCTGGGGCAGGAGCTGCCCGCGCTGGTGAAGGCGGGATATACCTCGTTCAAGGTCTTCATGACCTATGACGACATGGTGCTGAACGACGCGCAATTGCTGGACGTGTTCGACGTTGCCCGGCGCGAGCACGCGATGGTCATGGTCCATGCCGAGGGCTATGACGCCATCCGCTACATGACCCGGCGGCTGGAGGAGGCGGGCAGGACCGCTCCCTATTACCATGCCGAAAGCCGCCCGGAGAGCGTCGAGCGCGAGGCGACCCATCGCGCGATCAGCCATGCCGAGCTGACGGATGTGCCAATCATGATCGTCCATGTCTCGGGGCGCGAGCCGATGGAGCAGATCCAATGGGCCAAACGGCGCGGGCGCAAGCTCTATGCCGAAACCTGCCCGCAATATATCGCGCTGACCCGCGACGACCTGAAGGGGCTGAACATGGATTTCGAGGGGGCGAAATATGTCTGCTCGCCACCTCCGCGTGATCAGGCCAGCCAGCAGGCGATATGGGAGGGGTTGCGCGACGGAACCTTCGATATCTTCTCGTCGGATCACTGTCCCTTCCGCTTCGACGATCCGAGGGGCAAATCGGTCGAGGGCGCGCGCACATCCTTCCGCTGGGTGCCGAATGGCATTCCCGGTGTCGAGACGCGGTTGCCGATCCTCTTCTCGGAAGGGATCAGCAAGGGCCGGATCACGCCCGAGCGTTTTGTCGCGCTGACCGCGACCAACCCCGCAAGGCTGTTCGGGATGTATCCGAGGAAGGGCACGATCGCGATCGGGTCGGACGCCGATCTGACGCTATGGGATCCCGTGCGGGAAGTGACGATTTCGCAATCCCTGATGCACCACGATTGCGACTATACGCCCTATGAGGGGATGGCAGTGACCGGCTGGCCGGTCCGCACCATCCTTCGCGGCCGAACGATCATGGCCGAGGGTGAGGTGACCGGTGCGCCTTTCGCCGGCACCTATATCGATCGCGGGATCAGCCAGGCCTTTGCCGCCTAACCCTCCGGAGTGATGCGTGAGACGAGGTCCTCCATCATCGCGGCGTTCTGCATCCGCAGGATGGCCTCGGCCGCCACGGCATCGTGGCGGCGCAAGGCGTCGATCAGCAATTGCATCTCCTCGGCCATGACGCGCCGCCGCCCGGTGCCGTAGCCATAGCCGCGGCGGAAGGCGAAGATGATGTCCCAGCCGCGCAGAAAGACCCGCAGCGCCTCGCGATTGCCGCCGAATTCGACCAGCTTCGCGTTGAAGTCGCGATTGACGCGGATCGCTTCCAGATTCTCGCCCCGGTCGAGATGCTCGCGATATTCCTGTGCCAGCGTCTCCAGCGCGCGGATACGCTCCAGCGTCAGCGTGGCCATGCCGCGCTTGACCGCGCAGATGCGCAGGTCGGTGTTCAACTCGAACAGGTCGGTGATATAGGCGCGGTCCAGCTTGCGGACCGTCGCGCCCCGGTTCGGCTCGATCTGGACCAGCCCCTCGCCTTCCAGTTTCCGCAGCGCCTCGCGCAGCGGCATGGTCGAGAGACCAAGCCGCTGTGCCAGTTCCGCCGTCTTGAGCCGCTCTCCGGGTGCCATCTGCCCGGACAGGATGGCTTCGCGGATCAGGCGGGTCGCCTGATCGGCCGAGTTGGTCGCACTCTCCATCGGTTCGTCCATGTTCATCCCTGCTTCCTGATCAGCGAGACATGCTCGGCGTCGATCACCACTTCGTCGCCGCGCATGAGCCGCACGGCTTCGGTCACGATGCCGCGGCCCTTGCTTTCGCGCTTGGCGGTGAAATCCATCTCGACATGGACCACGTCCCCGGCGACCAACGGCTTCAGGAAGCGCACCTTGTCCCAACCCAGCGAGGCGATCGAGCTTTCGTCGTAAAGATGCAATTCGGTCTTCAGCCCCTCCATCAGCGAAAGGCCATAGAGGCCATGCGCGATGATGCCGGGGAAGCCGGCGGCGCGCGCATATTCGGCATCGGTATGCAGCGGGTGGTGATCGCGGGTCAGTCGGCAGAAATCGGCGATGTCGGCCTCGGTGATGCAATGTTCGGGCGTGCCGTGGCTGGTCCCGATCTCGACATCCTCATAGAACAGGTTCATGCGTATTGCTTTCCGACTTGCCGCGCGATGATCATGCGCTGGATCTGGTTGGTGCCTTCATAGATCTGGCTCAGCCGCACGTCACGGAAAAGCCGCTCGACCCGGAATTCGCGCGAATAGCCGTTGCCGCCATGGATTTGCAGCGCGTTGGAGATGTGCACCTGCGCCATGTCGGTGGTGAAAAGCTTGGCCTGCGCGGCCTCCAGCGCGATGGGCCGGCCGGCGTCGTAAAGCTTTGCGGCGTGATGGATCAGCAGGCGGGCGGCGGCGATGTCCTTGGACATGTCCGCGATCATGAACTGGATCGCCTGAAACTCGAAGATCGGCTTGCCGAATTGCTTGCGGTCATGGGCATAGGAGATCGCGTCCTCCATCGCCGCCTGCGCCATGCCAAGCGCCATCGACGACATCATCAGCCGAGAGAAATTGAAGTTCTCCATCGCCATCTTGAAGGCGCCGTTCTCGGGTCCGATCCGGTTCGCAACCGGCACGCGAACCTGATCGAGGGCGATCATGCATTCGGCAAGGCCGTGCATTCCCAGCAGTTCCTCGGACTTGCCGCGATGGACGCCGGGGCGGTCGGTCTCGACCAGAATGCAGGAAATTCCCCTGTGACCCGCCGCGGGATCGGTCTTGGCAAAGACCATGATCACATCGGCGACCTGTCCGAACGTGACCCATGCCTTCGAGCCGGTGATGACATATTCGTCCCCCTCGCGCCGGGCGACGGTCTTCATGCTGGCCACGTCCGAGCCGTTGTCGGGCTCGGTCACGGCGGTCGCGGGAATCACGCTGCCGTCAAGGATGCCGGGGATCAGGGCCTTGTGCTGGGCGTCGCCATGATGGTTCAGGAACAACGCCGCCTCGACCGGGATCGCGAAGGCATTGCCGACCGCGCCGGAGCCGCGCGCGATCTCCTCCATCACGATGCAGGCGGTGACGGCATCCATGCCCGCGCCGCCCGCTTCCTCGGGCAGCGCGACGCCGAAGAGGCCCAGTTCCGCCAGCGCAAGATAGACATCGCGCGGAAACACATCCTCGCGGTCGATCCGGGCGGCGGCAGGGGCGATGACTTCGCCGGAAAGTTTGCGGGCGGTGTCGCGGACCATCCGCTGTTCGTCTGTCATGAAATGATCCAAAATTGTCTCCATAAGATCATAGTTGATCTGTCTTGCGAGGGTCAGTTCGATGGAATTCCGGCGTGGAAAGCGTCCTCCGGCGCCCGGTCCATGAAGTAGATGATGACGTTCTTGGGCGCTGCCCCATAGGCCTCGACCACGGCTCCGGTAATGAGCCGGGCCGCCTCGGCCTTGACAGAGGCATCGCGCGGGAAGGCGTGGACCTTTATGAAGATGCGGAAAATTTCGGCCTTTTTGCCGTGTTTCCCGGCATGGCCGTAGGAATAGTAAGGGGTCGAATTATAATAGCAGGTGACGATTTCGGGCTTGATCGCGAAGGCCTGGCACAGACCATCGGTCATTGAGCGTGTCGCAAGTTCGCGAATTTCCGGGCCTGGGCCGGAATCGGTGACTTCGATGAAGGGCATGGGGTTATCCGTCCATGGGTCAGTCGATCAAATGTGATCCAACATGTTTCTATTGACACATTATCTGATCAGATCAAATCTGAAATCAACCTTGCTGATGTGATCCGGTCCGGGAGTGATAGAATGAAATTTCGCGGCAGCTATACCGTCTGCGTGACGCCCTTTGACGGGCAGGGGCAGGTGGATCTGGAGGCTTTGCGCCGCTATGTCGACTGGCAGATAGACGAGGGGGTTCACGGCCTGATCCCCCTCGGCAGCACGGGCGAGTTTCTGTCGCTGACCCGCGACGAGCGCGCGGCCGTGGCCGAGACGACCATCAGGCAGGCCGCGGGCCGGGTGCCCGTCCTGATCGGCACCGCCGCCGAATGGACCGACGAGGCCGTCTCGCTCAGCCGCGAGGCCGCGAGCCTTGGCGCGGATGGCGTCATGCTGGTGCCGCCCTATTACTCCTCGCCGACCGAGGAAGAACTGGTGGTCCATTTCACCCGCGTGGCCGAGGCGATCTCGATCCCGGTGATGCTCTACAACAACCCGTTCACGGCGAATGTGGACCTGACCGCCCCGCTGGTCGCGCGCCTCTCGGAAGTCGAGAACATCAGCTACATCAAGGACACGTCCAAGAACGTCCATCGCGTGACCGAGCTTCTGGACATGTGCAAGGGCCGCATGACGGTCTTCGCGGGCTACTACCCCTGGGAAAGCTATCTCGCGGGGGCCGAGGGCTACAGCTCGGTCATGTCCAACATCTCGCCCTCGCTTTCGGCGCGGACATTTACCGAAACCGTGGAGGGCGACGCGGCGCAGGCGCGCGCGCTTTATGTCCGCAGCCTGCCGCTGATCAACGCCTTGGCCGGCGACCTTTACGTTTCGGCGACCAAGGCCGCGATGCGCCTGATCGGGCGCCCGATGGGCGATCCCCGCCCGCCGCGCCTGCCGCTGCCCGCCGATGCGGAAGCGCGCCTTCGCGGCGTGCTGGCCGACCTCGATCTTCTGAAGTGAACAAAGACCAACCAACAGGGAAGTTAAACGATGAAAATGAAAAGCCTTACGCTCGGCCTCGTTCTCGGAGCGATCGCCCTGTCCTCCGCCTCGGCGGCGGACATCACCCTGAAAGCCAGCCATAACGCCAATGCCGACGAGCCCTACGGTGTCGGAATGCGGAAGATGGGCGAAGTGCTGGGCGAAAAGACCGACGGCAAGGCCGCCATCCAAGTCTTCGACAACGCCACCCTCGGCGATGAGATGGAGAGCATTCAGGGCACCCAGATCGGCACCGTCGACATTGCCGTGACCGCGAACGAGACCTTGGCGAATTTCGTTCCCGACCTCTCGGTCTTCAGCCTGCCGTTCCTGTTCAAGGATGCCGAGCAGATGGATCGCGCGCTTGAGGATCCGACGGTGATCGCCGACGTCCAGGAGGCGCTGAAGTCGCAGGGCTTTCACCTGATCACCTTCTTCTCGGCGGGCACGCGTCACATCATGACGAAGAAGCCGATCGAGCAGATGTCCGACCTCGACGGCCTCAAGATCCGCACGATGCAGAACCCGGCCCATGTGGACACGTTCAAGGCCTTTGGCGCGAACCCGACCCCCTTGGCCTATACCGAACTTTACGGCGCGCTTGAAACCGGTGTCGTCGACGGGGCCGAGGCGGCCAATACCAATTTCTACGCGCAGAAATTCTACGAGGTCGCGCCGGATTGGGCGATGGTCGGTTGGCTGGAGCTGGTGGCGCCGGTGATCATGGGCGAGGCCGCCTATCAGGCCTTGCCCGATGACGTGAAATCGGCGCTGGACGAGGCGGGCAAGGAGGCCGGCAGCTTCCAGCGCGCGACCTATCGCGAAAGCGACGCGGCCCGTGTCGCGGATATCGAGAAGGCGGGCGTGACCATCAGCCGTCCCGATACCCAGCCCTTCCGCGACGCGGCCGAGGGGGTGAAACAGGGCTATCTCACGACCGATGGCCAGAAGGAATTGTTCGCGCTGATCGGCAAGGTCGAGTGATCGTGGACAAGTCTTGCCCGGCGGCTGGATCTGCCGGGCAGTGAAGGGAGATCCCATGTTTTCAATCATCGAGCGTCTGTGCCTCATGCTGCGCGCCGCAGTCTCGGCCGTGGTCGTGGTTCTGTTCGCGATCATGCTTGTCGCGGTGCTGGTTCAGGTCGCCGGACGCTATTTCCTCAACTTCTCGATTTCGCAGGCGGCCGAGATCGCGACCTTCTGCCAGATCTGGCTGGTGCTGCTTGGGGCAGGGGTGACGCTGGCGCGCGGGCAGCATGTCGCGATCGACATCCTGCCCTCGAAGCTGTCCCTTGCCGGAGGGCGCGTCGCGCTGGTGCTGATCGCGCTGGTTTCGGGCGCGTTTCTGGTGGTGCTGGCCTATGGCAGCCTGCCGCTCCTGAAGATGGGCCAGTTCCAGACCTCGCCCTCGCTTCGGATCCCGATGAAATACATGTATGCCTGCCTGCCCGTCGGCGCGCTCTACATGATCATCGAACTGGTCCTGTCGGTGGTGCAGCGATGGGACGATCCCTTCCCGCCGCCCAAGCCCGAAACCGAGGAGGAGGCCGTCTGATGCTGATCATCGCAGCTGCATTCGTGGGCTTCCTCGCCCTGGGCGTCCCGGTCGTCTTCGTCCTTGGCGCCTCGGCCGTGCTGACGCTGCTGACCACGACCGATGTTCCCGTTGCCATCGTCAGCCAGAGGGTCTTTGCCGGGCTGAACACCTTCACCCTGATGGCGATTCCGTTCTTCGTCTTTGCCGGGGTGATCATGGATGCGGGTGGCATCTCGCGCCGGATCGTCGCCTTTGCCTCGGCACTGATCGGCTGGATCGTCGGCAGCCTCTATCAGGTATCCTGCGTGGCGGCGGCCGGGCTTGCGGCTATCTCCGGCTCCGGCTCGGCCGACACGGCGGCCATCTCGGCGATCATGCAGCCGCAGTTGCGCCGCCGCCGCTATGACGTCGATTTCGGTGCGGCGCTGATCGCCTGCGCCGGATCGCTCGCGCAGGTGATCCCGCCCAGCCTGACCATGGTGATCATGGCCGTCGTCTCGAACGTCTCGATCGGGGCGCTGTTCGTCGCGGGGATCGTGCCGGGCTTTCTGTGCATCCTGTTGCTGATGGTCACGGCCTATATCTTTGCCCGGAAGGGCGGCGAGACCTATCGCGAGACCGAACCCTTCACCATGTCGCGGCTGCTGAAGACCGGCTGGGCCGCATTGCCCGCTGCGGGGATGCCGTTCCTGATCCTCGGTGGCATCCTTGGCGGGGCCTTCACGCCGACCGAGGCGGCGGCGGTCTCGGCCTTCTATGGCCTTCTGGTCGGCGTCTTCGTCTATCGCGAGTTGAAGCCTGCGCAATTGCCGGCGCTGATCCTGCGCACCGTCTCGCTCTCGGCGGCGGTCATGCTGATCATCGGCACCGCCAGCGTCTTCTCGTGGTTGATCGCCAATGCGAACGTGCCGCAGATCCTCGGAGAGTGGCTGACCTCGGTTTCCTCCAGCCCGGTGGTGTTCCTGCTGATCGTGAACCTGCTGTTGCTGGTCGTCGGCATGTTCATGGAGACCATTGCCGCGATCCTGATCCTCGTCCCCGTCCTCGCCCCGATCGCGCATCAACTGGGGATCGACCCGATTCATTTCGCGCTGGTGGTGGTGATGAACTTCGCCATCGGGACGGTGACGCCGCCCTATGGCGTCTCGCTTTTCGTCGCCTCCAGCGTGGCTGGGCGCACGGTCATGCAGGTCACGCGCAAGCTGGGCCTGCCGTTGCTGGCCATGTTCATCGTCCTTCTGGGCGTCACCTATCTGCCGGACCTGTCGCTGTTCCTGCCGCGCATGTTCGGCCTCATCGAATAAGGAAAAACCATGTCCAATCTGAAAATCACCATCGCCGGGGTCGAATTCGAGGCGAGGTTCGAAAGCGCCGCGCCGAAGACGGTCGAGGCCTTCCGCAAGCAATTGCCCTATGTCAGCAAGGTGGTCCATGTCCGCTGGAGCGGCGAAGGGGTCTGGATCCCGCTTGGCGACGAGGATTTCGGCCTCGGCTACGAGAACCACACCAGCTATCCCGCGCCGGGTCAGTTCATCCTCTACCCCGGCGGCATCAGCGAGACCGAGATCCTACTGGCCTATGGCGGGGTGCATTTCGCCTCGAAACTTGGTCAGTTGGCGGGCAATCATTTCATGACGCTGACCTCGAACCTGGACAGGCTTGCGGAAATCGGACCCAAGGTGCTTTGGGAAGGTGCACAGGAGATCAGGATCGAGGAAGCCTGAGCCATCATGATCCCTTCCCCCATCAGCTATTCCGCGCGACTGCGCATCCTCGCCGCCCAGCGGGGCGAGGCCGAGGCGATCCGTTTCCTGCCCCGCGAGGGGCCGGAGCGTTCGGTTTCCTGGGCCGCGCTCGATGCCCTGGTCGAGCGGATGGCGCATGGCCTGATCGCCCGTGGCGCGGGGCAGGGCGACGTCATCGGCTTCGCGCTTGGCAATGTCGTCGAGCATCTTGCCCTTGGCCTCGCCATCTGGCGGATCGGCGCGACGACGCTGGTGATGGATCCTGCGATCACCGTCGAGGCGGCTGCCTCGCTGAAGGCGCGCAGCGGCGCGCGTCTGGTCGTCGGGCAGGGGGGTGCGGTCGGCGATCTCCCGGTCGAGGCGCTGGTCGCAACGGGCGAGGCAGCGGTATCGCTGCCCGACCGGATCTCGTGCCCGGCCAAGATCGTGATGTCGGGCGGCTCGACCGGCCTGCCCAAGCTGATGTGTGACCGCCGTCCCCATGCCCGCGTGCCGGGTGCGAGCTGGGGTCGCATCGCGCCCGCGCTTGGCTTTCGCGCCGACCAGACCCAGCTGGTCTGCGCGGCGATGTCCCATAATGCGCCCTTCACCTGGGCGCAGAACGGGCTTTTCGAGGGCAACCGGCTGGTCCTGATGGAGAAATTCGACGCCGCGCATGCCCTCGACGCGATTGCGCGGCACTCGGTCGGCTTCGCGATGCTGGTGCCCACCATGATGGTGCGGATGCTGGAGGCCGACCGGAGCGACCGCCGGTGCCTCGACAGCCTGCACATGCTCTATCACACCGGCGCGCCCTGTCCGGCCTGGCTGAAACAGGCCTGGATCGACCGGCTCGGCCCGGACCGGGTGTCCGAGATGTATGGCTCGGGCGAGAATACCGGCCAGACCGTCATCACCGGCAGGGAATGGCTGGAGCGGCCCGGTTCGGTTGGCAAGGGGTTCGAGACCGCGATCCGCATCTATGGCGCCGAGGGAACGCCGCAACCCACGGGTGCGGCGGGTGAGATCTTCATGCGCCCGGACGACCTCTCCGCCCGCAGCGAGTATATCGGCCCCGATGCGCCCGCGCCAAAACGCGACGCCGACGGCTATCAGAGCATCGGCGACAGCGGCTGGCTGGACGCTGAGGGCTATCTCTATCTCGGCGGGCGCTGTGACGATGTCATCAACAGCGGCGGGGTGAAGCTGCATCCCGAGGCGATCGAGGCGGTGTTGATGCGCCATCCCGATGTCGCCGATATCGCGGTTTTCGGTCTGACCGATCGCGAATGGGGCCAACGCGTCACGGCGGCGGTGGTCCTGCGTCCGGGGACGGATCCGGGGCAGGACGGGCTTGTCGCCTATGCGCGCCTCCATCTCAGCCCCGAGGAGGTGCCGAAGGAATGGCGCCTCGTTAACGCGCTGCCGCGTGACGGCTTCGGCAAGCTGCGCCGCAAGGCGCTTGCGCGCGAGGAATGCTTGCCCGCTGCCATGGCCGGCTGAACTTGCGGAAAATCGCCGGCCAGCTCGGCCGTCGCGCCCGCGCGTGACCGCGTGGGCTCAGACCTCAACGCTGCGCACCGGTCGGCGCGGAGGGGGCGGGAATCGTCTGCGCCTTTCGCGCAAATTTCGGTCGAATCCGTTTGAACTGCCTGAAATTTTAGCTACATCTGCGCAGAAATTGCTCAAACAACCGAGGAAACCGTGCAAATAGACGACAAACTGGTCGGCATCTACGACGAAGTCACCCGCCGCAACGCTGGTGAGGCCGAGTTTCATCAGGCCGTGCGCGAGGTTCTCGAAAGTCTCGGTCGCGTCGTTGCCAAGCATCCCGAATATCTTGAGAACGCGCTGATCGAACGCATCTGCGAACCCGAGCGGCAGATCATCTTCCGCGTGCCGTGGCTGGACGATAGCAACAATGTGCAGATCAACCGCGGATTCCGGGTCCAGTTCAATTCGGCCATGGGACCGTACAAGGGCGGGCTGCGCTTTCACCCCTCGGTCAATGTCGGGATCATCAAGTTCCTCGGCTTCGAACAGACCTTCAAGAACGCGCTGACCGGCCTGCCGATCGGCGGCGGCAAGGGCGGGTCCGACTTCGATCCGAAAGGCCGCTCGGAGCACGAGGTCATGCGCTTCTGCCAGAGCTTCATGACCGAACTGCACCGCCATCTTGGCGAATATACCGACGTTCCGGCGGGCGATATCGGCGTCGGCGCCCGCGAAATCGGCTATATGTTCGGGCAATACAAGCGCCTGACCAACCGCTATGAGGCCGGCGTCCTGACCGGGAAAGGCCTGTTCTATGGCGGCTCGCTGGCCCGCAAGGAAGCCACCGGCTATGGCAACACCTACTTCACGCGCGCCATGCTGGAGGCGATCGGCGAAAGCTTCGATGGCAAGACCGTGGTTGTCTCGGGATCGGGCAATGTCGCCATCTACACGATCGAGAAAGTCCAGGAATTCGGCGGAAAGGTGATCGCCTGCTCGGACAGCTCGGGCTATATCGTGGACGAGAACGGCATCGACCTCGCGCTTCTGAAGGAGATCAAGGAACTCCGCCGGGGTCGCGTCACCGATTACGTCCGGATGAAGGGGGAGGGCGACGGGGTCTATTTCGTGGCATCCGCGGACGGAACGATCTGGGATGTGAACTGCGATATCGCGATGCCGTCGGCAACCCAGAACGAACTGACCGGAAAAGACGCCAAGACGCTGATCAAGAACGGCGTGATTGCCGTGGGCGAAGGCGCGAACATGCCCTGCACGCCCGAGGCCATCCGCCTGTTCCGCGAAGCGGGTGTCCGGTTTGGTCCCGGCAAGGCGGCAAATGCTGGCGGTGTCGCGACCTCGGCGCTGGAAATGCAGCAGAACGCGTCGCGTGACCGTTGGACCTTCGAAAAGACCGAGGCCCGGCTGGCGGAAATCATGCGCGACATCCACGACAGCTGCTATGCGACGGCCGAGGAATATGGCGTGCCGGGCGACTATGTCAGCGGCGCCAATATCGCCGGCTTCATTCGTGTTGCCGAGCCGATGCTCGCCTTCGGGGTGATCTGAGGAGCTAGCCCTTCTATGAGGGAGCGGCGGTGTGGTGCACCGCCGCTTCTGCTTCACTGTTCAAAAGGATCGGTTCGCCGGATCTGTCCTTTGCCGTATCGCGCCATCCTCCGAAGCGGCCATTCAGCGCGGCGCGGCAGCCACGGCGGCAATCCCCGCCAGAGCGAACCGGACGAGGTGCTGTTCCAGATCGATCGGATCGCCCTCCAGCAGGGATGGGAACATCTGTTGCAGCGTTTCGCGGTTTGCCATCAGAAGAATCCCGCATGGCGCCGCGATGCTGAAGAAACAACGCATCACGGCGGGGTCATCCTTGCTCCGTCCTGCCAACTCGGCCACAAGATCAAGGATCAGCGACTTCTTCGGGTCCACGGCCCTTTCATGCAGCACCGCGAGGCTGGGCGAGGGCGACAGGAGTTCGCGGCTGATGACCCTGATGGCCCAGGACGAGACGTCAGGTCCGGTAAAAAGACCCACGACCATGGACAGAAGCCGTTGCAGCTTCTGCTCGGCCGACAGCCCTTCCACCATCACATCCTGCAATTGGCGCAGGCTGATCAGATCGTCATGCGCGCGGACAAGAACCGCCTCGTAGAGCCGGTCGATACCGCCGAAATGATAGTTGACCGAGGCGGCGTTGGTTCCGGCGGCCTTGGCGATTTCCTTGGCTGTCGCGCGGTCGAACCCCTTTTGCGCGAAGATGAGTCCCGCCGCATCAAGCAGCTGGAGGCGCGTCGTCGCCCCGCTGTCGCGTGGACCTCGGCTGTTCCTGCCTGTGGAGGATGGGTTTTCGATTTGCATAGGCAGCTTTTGCCAAACCCGGGCCCTGTGGTCAAATGAACATTTCAAATTCAAATTTGACAACATGGGCGTATGGACCTAGCGTCGCAGGGATCGACCACAATGGCGACCTCCATGACAAAGCGCATCGCCCTGATCATCCTTCTGCTTGCCGCCTTGGCCGTGGGCCTCTGGTGGGCATTGCGCGACCAGCCGGCATCGGAGGGCGTCACCCTGATCGGCAATGTCGATTTCCGGCAGGTGACGCTGGCCTTCAATGGCAGCGAGCGTATTGCCGAGATTCTGGTCGAGGAGGGCGCGGCGGTGAATGCGGGGAATGTTCTGGCGCGTCTGGAGACGGCGCGGCTGCAACCTCAGGTCGATCAGGCGGAAGCGCAACTTGCCGCCCAGCAGGCCAACCTCGACCGGCTGCGCAATGGCAATCGTCCTGAGGATATCGCACAGGGCCGGGCGAGCCTGACATCGGCCGAGGCGCAGGAAAAGGATGCGCAACTGCGATATGACCGTCAGGCGACCCTTCTGGAGAAGAATACGACCAGCCGGCAGAACTATGACGAAGCGAACGCGACGCTTGAGGTTGCGCGGGCCAGGGTCGAGGCGGCCCGCAAGGCGCTGGACCTGCTTGTTGCCGGACCTCGCCGGGAAGATCTGGCACAGGCCGAAGCCCAGTTACGTGCAAGCGACGCGCAGCTTGCTTTGTTGCGACAGCATCTGGCCGATGCCGAGCTGAAATCGCCGGTTGATGGCATCGTCAGTTCACGGCTGATGGAACCCGGTGAGATGGCCTCGCCGACGCGGCCGGTGCTTTCGATCGCGGTCGCCGATCCGAAATGGGTGCGGGCCTATGTATCGGAGCCGCAGCTTGGCCGCGTGCGCCCCGGGGCCTCGGCGCAGGTGATCATCGACAGCCTGCCTGACACGCCTTTCGAGGGCTGGGTCGGGTTCATCTCGCCGGTGGCCGAGTTCACGCCCAAGACCGTTCAGACCGAAGACCTGCGCACTAGTCTGGTCTATGAGGTCCGCATCTTCGCGAAGGATCCGCAGAATATCCTGCGCCTCGGGATGCCTGCGACGGTCAGGTTGCTGGCTGCGGAACCCAAGGGGACGCAGCCCCCGGCGGGACAATGACGGAACTGTCACCGGAAATGCCCGTCACCGGGCAGGATCTGCGCAAGACCTTCCGGCGCGAGACGGGCGAAATGGTCAGCGCGCTGGACGGCGTCGCCCTGACGGTGAAGCCCGGCGCGCTGACGGCGATCGTCGGACCCGACGGCGCCGGCAAGACCACCCTTCTGCGCGCCATCTGCGGTCTGGTAACGCTGGACGGTGGCCGTATCGAGGTGCTGGGGATGGATGTCGGCACGACGCCGCAGGCCGTTCAGGACAAGATCGGCTATATGCCGCAGAAATTCGGGCTTTACGAGGATCTGAGCGTTCAGGAAAACCTCGACCTTTATGCCGACCTGCATGGGCTGAGCCAGGCCGAGCGGCGCGAGACGTATCCACGTCTGATGGAGATGACTCAACTCGGCCCTTTCACCGGGCGGCTCGCCGGGGAATTGTCCGGCGGGATGAAGCAGAAGCTTGGCCTTGCCTGCACGCTAGTGCGCGCCCCGAAACTCCTGCTGCTGGATGAGCCGACCGTAGGCGTCGATCCTCTGTCGCGGCGCGAACTGTGGGAGATCGTCTTCCGGCTGGTGAAGGAGGACGGTCTGACCGTCGTGGTCAGCACGTCCTATCTGGACGAGGCCGAACGATGCCAGCATGCGGTGGTGATGCATGCCGGCAGGGTTCTGGCCGAGGGCGTGCCCGCCGAAATCACCGCCCGCGCGGCCGGGCGGGCATTTCTGGCCGATGCGCCCGAGGGCATGTCGCCACGCGGCTTGCAGGCGCGGCTGTTCGTGCTGCCCGATGTCGTGGACGCCGTGCCCGAAGCGGGCCGGGTTCGGGTCGTCCGCCAGACAGCGGATCCCGCACCCCTGACCGTTGATGGCACCATCGTTACCCTCTCGTCCGTTCCGCCCCGTTTCGAAGACGCCTTCATGATCATGTTCACCGAGGTCGCGGGCGAGCGGACCCGCACCGGCATCACTGTCTCGGACGCGCCGGGGGGCAGGGACAGTGTGGTCGAGGTGCGGGACCTGGTGCGCAGGTTCGGTGATTTCGTCGCTGTCGATCATGTCAGCTTCAACGTCCGGCGCGGCGAGATCTACGGCCTGCTCGGCCCGAACGGTGCGGGCAAAAGCACCACTTTCCGCATGCTCTGCGGCCTGCTGCCGGCCAATGAAGGCACGTTGCGGGTCGCGGGGGCCGATCTGCGCAAGGCGCGGGCGCAGGCGCGGGAAAAGCTGGGCTATGTCGCGCAGAAATTCTCGCTCTATGGCGATCTCAGCATCGACGACAATCTGGAATTTTTCGCCAATGCCTATGGCCTTGGCAGGCAGAAACGGCGTGAACGGATCGCCTGGGCAAAGGCGCAATTCGAACTCGAACCCTTCTCGGCCCTGCCAAGCGGGCAATTGCCGGGCGGCTTCAAGCAGCGCCTCGCCATGGCCGCCGCGCTTTTGCACGAGCCGGAAATCCTGTTCCTCGATGAGGCGACAAGCGGGGCCGACCCTCTGGCCCGCCGCGAATTCTGGGGTCGCATCACCGCCCTGTCCGAGCATGGGGTAACGGTGATCGTCACCACCCATTTCATGGAGGAGGCCGAATATTGCGACCGGATCATCATTCTCGATGCCGGGCGCAACCTTGCCGAGGGCACGCCCGCCGAAGTCCGTGCCAAGGGCGGAACCGCCCGAGGCGCCGCACCGACAATGGAGGAGGCCTTCATCGCCATCGTCGAGCGCGCCCGCGATGAGGCGCACCAATCCCGAAAGGGCGCGGCATGACCGGGACGTCCACGCCGACGGGCGGCGCAAGGCGGATCGCCGCCCTGATCCGCAAGGAGACATGGCAACTGCTGCGCGACCCAAGCAGTATCATCATCGGCATCGTCATGCCGCTCGTCATGCTGCTGCTGTTCGGCTACGGCCTCAATCTCGACGTCAAGAACGTCCCGGTTGCCATCGTCATGGAGGAATCCACGGCAGATGCCCGGGGTGCGGCCTCGGGGTTTGAACTGTCCGACTATTTCAGGACGGTCCATGTCAGGACCATGGCAGAGGCCGAACGGCTTCTGCTGGCGCATCGGGTCAATGCCATCCTGCGCATTCCGCCGGGTTTCGCCCGGCAGGTTCAGAACAATGATGCCGAAATCCAGGTCATCGTTCACGGCGCGGACGCGAATACGGCGCGCATCTCGATTGGTTACGCACAAGGTGCGGTCGGCACCTGGATCGCGCGCGAGGCGGCCAGAGGCCGCTTGCTGGCTCCTGCCTCGATTTCGCTCGAAACCCGGCTTTGGTTCAACGAGGCCAACGAAAGCACCTATTTTCTGGTGCCGGGTCTGATTGTCCTTGTCATGACGCTGATCGGCACCTTGCTGACCGCGCTGGTGGTCGCCCGCGAATGGGAAAGGGGCACCTTCGAGGCCCTGTTTGTCACGCCAGCTCGCTCGTCCGAAATCCTGCTGGGCAAGACCGTTCCCTATTTCGTCCTCGGGATGATCGGCTTTGCGCTGTCGGTCATCGGCAGCCTGCTGCTGTTCGGCGTGCCGTTCCGGGGATCGTTCCTCGTCCTCACCGTCGTCTCCATGCTCTATCTGCTCGTGGCGCTCGGCGTCGGGCTGGTCATTTCCTCGGCGACGAAAAGCCAGTTCCTTGCCAGCCAGATGAGCATGATGATCACCTTCCTGCCTGCGATGATGCTTTCGGGCTTCATGTTCGATATCCGCAGCATGCCCCGGATCATCCAGATGGTGACCTACATCTTTCCCGCGCGCTATTTCGTCAGCCTGCTGCAGACCATCTTCCTTGCCGGGAATGTCTGGAGCGTCATCTTGCCCAATGCCGCGGTGCTGGCCGGGATGGCCGTGCTGCTGCTGGCGCTGTCCGTCCGGCTCAATCGCAAGAAGATCGGGTGATGGCGATGCGGAATTCCGTCCAGCGGATCCTTGCCCTGATGCGCAAGGAGTTCCTGGTGATCCTGAAGGATCCCCGCAGCCGCGTCCTGCTGTTCGTGCCGCCCATCCTGCAATGTCTGATCTTCGGCTATGCGGCGACCTATGACCTCAACAACGTTCCCTATGCTCTGGTCGATCAGGACCGCAGCGCCGCATCGCGCGACTTTGCCGCGCGGCTGGACGGATCGGGCATCTTCAGCCGCGTCGCGATTGCCGAGACGACGGAGGCCGCCGCCGCTGCGCTGTTGCGCAATCGCGCGGTGCTGATCGTCGCCATCTCGTCGGATTTCGAGAAAGACCTGATGGCGGGTCAACCGGGGCGGATACAGGTCATTGCCGATGGCAGGAACTCGAATACAGCCGGGGTCGCCCAAAGCTATGTCGCCACCATCGCCACGGGGTTCGGACAGGACTGGCGCGTCGCGCAGGGCCTGTCCGGTCAGGCCGTCCAGGTGACGACGCGCGCCTGGTATAATCCGTCGCTTGAAACGCGCTGGAACATGATCCCGTCGCTGATCGGCACCATCACCATGATGATGACCATGATGCTGACCGCCATGTCCGTCGCCCGCGAGCGCGAAGAAGGAACCTTCGACCAACTGCTTGTCGCCCCGTTCCGGCCGACCGAAATCATGATCGGCAAAGCGGTCCCCTCGATGGTGGTCGGCCTATTGCAATCGTCGTTGATCTTTCTGGTGGCGCTGTTCTGGTTCCGCATTCCCTTTGCCGGATCCTTCGCGGTCTTCTACCTCGGCCTGATCCTGTTCCTGGCGGCCGCCATCGGCATGGGACTGTTCCTGTCGTCGATCGCAAGGAACATGCAGCAGGCCATGATCCTGACCTTCGTCCTGTTGATGCCGTTCATGCTGCTGTCCGGATTGATGGCCCCGACCGAGAACATGCCGGCGGCGCTGCGCTACTTCACCATGGTCAATCCGCTGCAATATGCGATCGCTATCACGAGGCGTGTCTATCTCGAGGGGGCGACGCTGAACCAGTTGCTGCCCGACATGCTCGCCCTCATTGCAATTGCCGTTGTGACCATGCCAGTCGCCGCATGGTTTTTCCGCAATCGTCTCGTTTGACACCTGCCTGAACCGCCATCGCGCTGACATCAGCGGGTCACGCGCGGGAAGTTTGGCTATAGTTCTGTCGGCAGTCGCATTCCAGTGGTTAACCGGAACCGCCTCCGCAATGTCAGGCCGCGTTCTATCGCGACCTGATTTCTTGTTCGTAGAAACGTTCCTCGGGCCTACGGTCAGTTCGCCGCCTTGTCGACAAACGCGTTGGTATAGGTGCGCGTCAGGTCGACATTGGCGTCCTTGATCTCGGGCGAGTTGAAGCTCATCACCTCCAGCACGACCTGGGCGCCGTCCGGGTCCACCTTGCCGTCGGTGGAGATCATCTCGAGGCTGCTCGCCAGCGATTCCGCATAGATCGCCTTGTCTGCGCCGGTGATGTTCGCCGGCATCTGCTTGGCGATTTCCTCGGGGCTGGTCTCGTGGATATAGTGCAGCGTGTCCACGATCGCGGCCGCCATGGCCTCGACTTCCTTCGGATGCGCGTCGATCCATTCGCGGCGGGTGTAAAGCGCGGCGCCGATGTAATCCGCTCCGAAGAACTTGCGGGTATCCTCTTCCTTGCGGGTATCCACCAGCAACTTCAGGTCGGGATGCAGCTTCTGCAACTGCGAGATTGCCGGATCCAGCGTGACCACCGCGTCGATCTGGCCCTGTTCCATCGCCGCGACCGAGGTGGCGCCGACACCCACGCCGACGACCGAGGCCGCCTTGGGGTCAAGCGATTGCTTGGACAGCATGTATTTCAGGAAGAAATCGGTCGAGGAACCGGGCGCGGTCACGCCCACGGTCTTGCCGTCCAGATCGGCGATGCTGTTGATCTCGCCATTGTTCTTGGGCGCGACGACCAGCGCGATGCCGGGCAGTTTGCCCTGCACGGCAAAGGCCTGCATGTCCTGATGCTTGGAGGCCATGCTGATCGTATGCTCGTAATAGCCCGAGACCACGTCGGCGCTGCCGCCGACAACGGCCTTCAGCGCCGCCGAGCCGCCCTTGAAATCGACCAGTTCGATATCAACGCCATGCTTGTCGAAATTGCCCAGCTGCTCGGCCAGCACCACCGGCAGATAGCAGATGCAACCGGAGCCGCCGATGGCGATCTTGATCGTCTCGGCGCTGGCGGGTGCGGCCGCGCTCACCGCCAATGTGGCGATCAGAACCTTGGTGAATGTCATTCCGTTTCCTCCCTTGATGAACGGCTCAATGGTGATGGTCCTCGTCCGGCCGCCAGACCAGCAGGCGACGCTCGACCAGCGTGACGGCCCAGTCGATCAGCAGCACGAAGGCGGACAGCACGAACATCCCGGCAAAGACCCCGGCAATGTCGAACATCCCCTCGGCTTGCGCGATCAGATAGCCAAGCCCGGCCGAGGCGCCCAGATATTCCCCGACCACCGCGCCGACCACCGCGAAGCCGATCGAGATGTGCAGCGACGAGAACACCCAGCTCAGCGCCGAGGGCAGGTAGACATGACGCAGCAACTGCCGCTCGGACATGCCGAGCATCCGGGCGTTCTGCAGCACGGTGCGGTTCACCTCCTTCACGCCCTGATAGACGTTGAAGAAGACGATGAAGAACACCAGCGTGACGCCAAGCGCGACCTTGGACCAGATGCCCAGCCCGAACCACAATGTGAAGATCGGCGCCAACACGACGCGGGGCAGCGCGTTCGCCGCCTTGATATAGGGGTCGAAGACCGCAGCCAGTCCCGGCCTGCGCGCCAGCCAGAAGCCAAGGATCAGCGCCGCGACCGTGCCGATGACGAAGGCCAGCGCGGCCTCAAGCAGGGTGATCCACAGGTGATACCAGATCTCGCCCGAGCGGAACCAGGCCACCACCTGCCGCAGCACGTCGCCGGGGGTCGAGAAGAAGAAGCGCATCCGCGACACGTCGCCGATGAGCGAGGTATTGGTCAGCACCCACCAGAACAGCAGTGCCAGGACCGCGACGAGCAGCTGCAGCGGCAACAGAAATGACCGTTTCATCAGGCTTTTCCCTTTTCGCCGTAGCCATAGGCCTTGAGCACCTGCTCCTTCAGCATGTGCCAGATTTCGCGGTGGAGCTGCTGGAACTCGGACGTCAGCTTGATCTCGGAAACGTCGCGCGGGCGCTCCAGCGGGATCGGGAAATCGCCGATCAGCCGCGCGTCGGGGCCGGTGGACATGATGACGACCCGGTCCGAAAGCGAGATCGCCTCCTCGAGGTCATGGGTCACGAACATCACCGCCTTGCGCTCCTGCTGCCAGAGATCCAGCAGCAGATCGCCCATGATCAGCCGGGTCTGCGCGTCCAGCGGGCCGAAAGGCTCGTCCATCAGCAGGATATCGGGATCGCGGATCAGCACCTGCGCCATGGCGACACGCTTGCGCTGGCCGCCGGACAGCATATGCGGGTAGCGGTCGCCAAAGCCGCGCAGGCCCACCCGCACCAGCCATTCGTCGGCGCGGGCCAGCGCCTCGCGCCGAGGCGTGTCGGCGATTTCCAGCGGGATGGCGACATTATCGCGCGAGGTCTTCCACGGCATCAGCGCATCCGCCTGAAACAGGTAGCCGGCCTTGCGGTTGAGCCCCTCCAGAGGCACGCCCTCGATCTCGACCGTGCCAGCCGAGGGTTTCAACAGCCCCGCCGCCGCATTCAGCAACGTCGATTTGCCCGAGCCGGTCGGTCCGACGATGGCGACGAATTCACCCTTGGCGACCTGCAGATCGGCATTGGCCACGGCACGAAAGGCGGGCTTGCCGCTGACGGTGAATGTGATGTCCACAGCCTTTAGATTGACGGCTGGCGCCATCCGTTCATCTCCCGATGTTGTTGATGATGCAGTTCACTCATCCGCGGCGGTTCTAGCCCGGGGCGGAAGTCAATCACAAGGGCGAGGCGGCCATCGGGTATCCGTCCCTCCGCGGCAGGTGACGGGAAGGTGAAGGTGGTTGTCGCCATGACCATCGCCCTCCCGTCAGATCCGCGGCACCTCGGGAGCAGCGAATTCCAGCAGATGCTCGGCCAGCATTTGCCGGATGAAATAGAGTGGTTCCATCGAGGGGGCCTTGAACATTATGCATATGATGGGCTGACCGGTTCCCCGGTGATGGCTGGCGCACGGGGCCGAGGGTGTGTCAAAACCCGCTATCGCGGGCTGTCTGATGATGATTTTCTGCTGATCTGAATACCGGCGTCAGCTCGTTCCTTGGCGGGCGTGACGGCTTGGTGAGCCTTGCCAGACGCAGTGGGCGCCGGAGATGGGGGCGGCTGAGCCCTGATCAGGCCGGGATGGCTTTCATCAGGCGCCGGATGCCGATCATGGAGATCACCCGCTTGATGTTGTAGGCCGGAACGTTCAGGGCCATTTCGGTGCGCACGTTTTTCAGCGTCCGGGTCAGGAAATGGGTGTCATACCTTGATCGTGCCGAAAGGGTACTCGACGGTGCAGGGGCGCAGCGTCATGGAATCCGTGTCCCGGCTCAGTCGTTCGCGCATCGCGTCGATCAGATGCTCGTGTTTCCATCGGGTGATGCGGCGTTCGGTGCCGGTGGTGCATCGACCTTGCAGCGGGCAGGTCTGGCATTCGTTGATCCAGTATCGCCGGACCTGAACACCGCGCTCCTCGGTGGTGTAGCGGTAGATTAGTTTCTCACCTGCCGGACAGACATAGACGTCGCGTTCCGGATCATAGGCAAAATCGGCCTTCACATACATGCCCTTGGCCGCATTGCGCGAGGTGGTCGGGCGCGGAACGGTCGTGGTGATCCCCGCCTCATGACAGGCGAGGATCTCGGGGTCGCTGAAGTAACCCTTGTCGGCAATGGCGTGCAGGTCGCTGTGGTGGAGGGCCACCCTGGCTGCGATCGCCATCGGGTTGAGTTGGTCGTGATCGAAGCCCTGATTGGTCACCTCGTGCGCGACGATGATGTGGCTCTCGGTATCGGCGGCGGTTTGCACGTTGTAGCCGACCGTGCCGCTATGTCGGGCACTGATCGCCATGGCGCGGGCATCAGGATCGGTCAGGGAAATCTGCCCGTCCGGGGCATCGGCCAGGGCTTTGTCCATCGACTTCAGCCGAGCTATCTCCTGCCGGATACGGCCATAGTGGCGGGTCAGATGCACCACTTTCTCGCTGCGGCCATTGCCTTCCTCCTGCCGGTCGATGCGGACCGTCTCGCCCTTCAGCACGCCAATCCGCCCGCAGAGTTCGACGAACTGCGCGCAGCCGCGGCAGATGGCGAGGCCGTTCTCGCGGCGGAACTCGGCGATGGTCTTGTGGTCCGGCACCAGCCGCCCGTCAGCCGCATCACCTCGACATTGCGCCCCGCCTCGCGTTCCAACCTGCGGCTCGACGGGATCCGGTTCAGGTAGCCGTAGATGAACAGCTTTAGCAGCATTGCCGGGTGATAGCCGGGACGGCCAGTCCGCGCCGGTGCAGAGCGGGAGAAGCCAAGGCACGGCAGGTCGAGCGCGCCAACGAAGAGATCAACGACGCGGACGACGCTTTCCTCGTCGATCCAATCCTCCAGGCGGAGCAGAAACACTGCCTGGTCGCGATCCTCGCCCTCGATGAACCCTGCTCATGCCGACCCCCTGCCAACCTGAGAAAGCATACCACGTCGGCCAGTTTCCACACAGGCTCGGCCGGATACCGACGGAGAGCGGCAACGGGTCTCGGGCTGCGACAGTCCGATGCAGCTGCGGGCAACAAGCTGGTGAGAGAAATGCTATTCTATTGGGTCGATGCAGACGCTGCCGTTCAGCGGCATGGCAAGTCCGTCCATTTCCGGGACCCCAAGGACCGCCCGGCGCGTTGTGATCTTTGAGAGAAGCTGAACGTCATCGGGACCACACGCCATGAGCCGCGCTACGGTAGCAGTCGGATGCCTCGCCATGATCTGCCTTTCGTCCTGCGGCACGCCGCAAGAGCGTTGTGAGGACGCCGTTTCCGCGGAATACAAACAGGTTTCGCGCCTTCTGGCCGAGGTGCAGGCGAACATCTCCCGGGGCTATGCGTGGGAGAACGAGGTCAGGGACGGTGGCGGCTTCAGCTTCTGTGCCGGGGGATTTGATGGAGACGGATGGGGCTGGGGAGGCGTGGGATTGGGGACATGCTATGGCGACACGAATGTCGTGCGGAAACGCGTGCCGATCGACCCCACTGCTGAGATGCGCAAGCGCGACGCGCTGCAAGAACGGCTCGAGGCGCTTTCCACCCGCGGGGCGGATGCCTGTGCTGCAAGCGACCGCCAGGCCGAGTGAAGGCATTCGATCCCTCCTGGACGTATTTCAACCCGCTAGGGTCAGGACTCGTTCTTGCTTCATAGCCGGAACATGACGGTTGCGGCGAGGGCGACGGTGGAGAGGAAGACCTTCGGACACCTGTCGTAACGGGTGGCAACCCTGCGCCAGTCCTTCAGGCGTCCGAACATGATCTCGATGCGGTTGCGGCATTTGTAGCGGCGCTTGTCATGCTTGACGGGCTTGCCGCGAGACTTCCTGCCCGGAATGCAGGG
>Ga0160460_100251_pt1 | contig 47734 bp, 38 predicted proteins | sample HID1973M_E6MG_FD_108238 | JGI IMG/M metagenome (GOLD analysis project Ga0160460, IMG submission 108238) | Enriched mosquito-associated microbial communities from UW Madison campus, WI, USA - HID1973M_E6 MG | ecosystem: Host-associated > Arthropoda: Insects > Digestive system > Unclassified ... | reverse complement strand
TCTTGATGTCCTTGGCGCATTCCGACATCAGTTGACGACCGATTTCGGTCGAACCGGTGAAGGACAGCTTGCGCACGATCGGGTTGCTGGTCAGCTCGCTGCCGATGTCGCCGGCGCTGCCGGAAACAACGCTGAACACACCAGCCGGGATGCCGGCACGCTGGGCCAGTTCCGCCAGGGCGAAAGCCGAGAACGGCGTTTGCGAAGCAGGCTTGAGCACCATGGTGCAACCGGCGGCCAGGGCCGGGCCGGCTTTACGGGTGATCATGGCAGCCGGGAAGTTCCACGGGGTGATGGCAGCGGTCACGCCGATTGGCTGCTTGATCACGATCAGGCGCTTGTCTGGCTGGTGGCCCGGAATCACGTCACCGTAGATGCGCTTGGCTTCTTCGGCGAACCATTCGATGAAGGACGCGGCGTAAACGATTTCGCCCTTGGCTTCGGCCAGTGGCTTGCCTTGCTCCATGGTCATCAGGCGAGCCAGGTCGTCCTGGTTCTCGATGATCAGTTCGAACCAGCGACGCAGCTTGTTCGCGCGATCCTTGGCGGTCAGTGCACGCCAGGCCGGCAGCGCCTTGTCAGCGGCTTCGATCGCACGGCGGGTTTCGGCAGCGCCCATTTTCGGCACGGTGCCCAGAATTTCGCCCGTTGCCGGGTTGTTGACTTTGATCGTCTGACCATTGTCGGCATCGACCCACGCGCCATTGATGAAGGCTTGCTGGCGGAACAACTGGGTGTCTTTAAGCTGCATGTCGGCTTTCCTTAACAGCACCGCGGCAGGCGCGGAGCAAATTATGATTGTAGAAAGGCGCCTCTGTAGGCTGCCGTCAGGGAAATCATTCACCGGGCTGAAGCACATAAATAGCGCACGGATTGGACTCGCGCGGTTCAGCACCCAGACAAGAGCGTTTGAAATCTCAAACGAATCCTAGGATCAAAGGGGATAAAGGACAATAGGGTGTTCGAAAAAAAGAACGAAAACGCCGCTTTTGCCTCATTTTTCAGATCAGCGTAGCAAACGCGCGTTACAGCTTCGAAAACCACAGTCGATTCAGCAGCATGGACGCCCGCAACGCATATGAGTATCATGGCGCCCGCGCTGCACCAGTAGCTCAGCTGGATAGAGTACTGCCCTCCGAAGGCAGGGGTCGTGGGTTCGAATCCCGCCTGGTGCACCATACAGCTGTAACGAGAAAGCCTCAGGCCGTTGGGTCTGGGGCTTTTTTGCATTTTAGATTTGGTAATTGCTGTCAAGCCCTGAAACATCTAGCTTATTTTGAATCTTCCTCCATGCGTTCAATATGGCGCCCACTGCCAGAAAAACGTATTGCGCACAGCACCTGAAATAGTTGCCTATTCAAACCAAAGGCCGGTTTTTCTGAAAAAAGCGCTAACGCAACAATTGTTGACCGGCACGCACCGAGTCAGGGTAAAAGCTTCGCAATGAAAAATACCGACGTGATCCTCTACAACACAGAAGACGGCCAAGCTCATTTTGTTCTCCATGAGATGGGGGGCCAAGCTTGGCTAACTCAACTGCAACTGGCTGATCTGTATCAAACCACCAAACAGAACATCAGCCTGCATGTCCAGAACATTCTGTCCGAGGGCGAGCTTTCGGAAGAGGCAACCGTCAAGGAAAACTTGACAGTTCAAACTGAAGGCTCGCGTCAGGTTAGCCGTAAGCTCGCGCACTACTCATTGCCCATGATTGTCGCCGTAGGCTACCGCGTGCGTTCAACTCGCGGCACTCAGTTCCGCCAGTGGGCAACCCGCACCCTGAGCGAGTACATGACAAAAGGCTTCGTAATGGACGACGCCCGTCTCAAGGCGCCTCGCTGGAACTACTTCGATGAACTGCTCGAACGAATCCGCGATATACGCTCGTCGGAGAAGCGCTTCTATCAGAAGGTCCGGGATCTGTTTTCCCTGGCAGAGGACTACCGAGCCAATGAAAAGGATACTGCGCGGTTGTTCGCCGAAGTACAGAACAAGCTGTTTTTTGCCGTGTCCGGATATACTGCCGCCGAACTGATCGTGCGGCGCGCCGATGCCAGCGCGCCCAACATGAACCTGCTTAGTTTCAAAGGCGAAAGGGTGCGCAAAGCAGATGTGGTGATCGCGAAAAACTACCTGGATGGCGAAGAACTGGAACATCTCAATCGCTTGGTCAGCATGTTCCTGGACTTCGCCGAGCTAAGGGCCAAACAACGCGAGCACATAAAACTGGAAGACTGGCGAACGTACATCGACAGCTTCATGGCCTTCAACGAGCAACCCATGCTGCGTACCGCAGGCAGCGTGAGCCATGAGCAAATGAAGAACGTTGCCCATGAACGCTATGAAGCATTCGACCAAAAGCGCAGAAGCGCAGAAGCACTAGAGATGGAAATTAAAGAACTTGCAGAACTGGAACACTTGGAGAAACGCTTGAGTAGCCGCAAAAAAACAACCTGACGCCTCTCGCACAACAAGGAGTTGAAGATGGATTCGAGCGCCTACACGCTCATCTTTTTAGGATTGAAAAACATCTCAATCAGTGATTGAAACATTCAGTATCGCGTTCCAGGCAAAATCCCAATTTATCCGTTCCTGCTCCAGTCGCACATTCTGCCCGATCCTGTTTTGCTTGAGTCTCTCGTAAAGAAGCTGCTCCGAATCAGAGAGGTTGGGTAGTTTCATTGCGGGATGAGGATCTTTTTCCTCCCCCCAAAGGGACTGATGGGAAAACAGTGTGTGCTCATCCATCATCACACTTTTCAATTCTGGCAAGTAACCGCGCGCTCGACTCAAAATTGCGAGCCCATGCGTATCCAAGTCCCCCCAGTAAAAACACTGTTTATTGACGAGCCAAGGAAGTTGGCCAAGAACGTCGACAGCGTAGCCGAGCCGCATGATAACAATGGCCCCGGAAAGCTCATTAAATGCTAACCCCGTCTGGAGGTTCTCGACGATGAATACTCGGGTGACGGACAAATCCAGACCTGATACCTGCTCCATAGGGACGCTGATATCGCTTAGCCCACCAACCTGACGTCGGAGCAAAGGGTCCAGGATCCTCAAACGCATAAGTTGAGGCAGTGGCCGCAGTCCACACCGCTGAAAAAAATCACGGCTACCCGGCGGATCACTTTGTATGTGTGCCAGAAGCTCAGTCAACAGTGCTTTTCGGCCCTCCAGCCATTTACTGTCGATACCAGCGATGGGTAATTGTCGCGGAAATAGATTTGAGTCGGGATGTTCGTTAATCCAAGTGAGCATATCGATGAGGCGAGTGAAGTCCACCTCAGTGTAGTCAGCCAGAACATTGAAATACCGAGCAGCCACTCCGGCCAGTACGGGCCATCGTTCAACTAATGCCGCATAACGGTCCAGGGCTCTTACCCATCGTACGCTTTCACCGACCCAAACAGCGACGTCTGCAGGGCCCTGTAATATCAACCTTTGCGGAACGCGCTGGGTCCCCAAGGATCGCCATCGGCGCTCGCCCCAAACTAAAACGCCTGCACCCTTCCAACTTTGCCAGACATGCACCCAACGAAGAACGCCATCAGGTTGGCGCAACGCTTCCTGTTCCGTCGGAACACCTAAATTGATTTCCAGGGGCCAAAGGGAAATGTGAACTTCTTGAGCAGCATGCAGCTGTAGCCACTCGCGATGATTATTTTGAAATTTTCTCGCCAGCTGCGAGAGCACTTCCTCAGGTGTCTTCAACGTTTTCTACCTCGACCGCATGCTCAGGCAACTTGAGCCTGCGACGATCCTCATCGTATTCGATCAACAGAACACCAGAGGTTCGGCGGTCGCTGATATCCACGAAACAAGCGCCGCCGATAAAGGGCTCCAACGTCATCACTGACTTTAGGGGGGTCGCCACAATCATTTGAAAACCGAAATTGGTAAATATGTTCATCGCCAGCGTTGTGAACTCGCTGTCTGCCTTGTCGAATGCCTCGTCGAGGACAACCGGCGCATACATGGGAACACCGTGTTCGTTACCACCCAATTGGTATCTGAGAGCGGCGGCCAGACAGGTCGTGGCGAGCTTTTGGCGTTGCCCGCCCGACTTACCCGCACCACTTCGATAGATTTCGACCTCGGTGCCCTCTTCATCCATTTCACGACCGATGAATTCAACGTGTTGACGTACGTCCAGCACCGCATCACGCCATCGTTTCTGCTCAGGCTCCTGGCTGGAAAGTTTGTCGACGAGTCGACGTAGCGTCATAAATCGCGATTCGGCAAACTCACGATCATCCGACCAGGCGTGACGCATGGCTTCCTGGATGTCCTGCTTGAACTCCCTGACAGCTGGTAACTGTCGATCATTGGCATCGATGTGAAGATACGTTTTCTGGTTGACGTTCTGGTTGAATGGCACTTGATTGAGACTTTCGTTCACCAATTCCATACGTTCCAGAATCGCCTTTCTGGCGTCGTTCAGATAGGTAGAGAGTGCCGCAAGATTCTGATGACTTTGATTGCGCAGGAGATCGAAGAAATGCTGCTCATACGCGGGCAGGCCATCGGTTTCTAATCGAATCAGCTTTGCGAAAAAATCTGCTGCACTCAGCAAGCTAGTATCCAGATCCCCCGCATCGAGAGGCCATCTGCGCTTGAACTCAGCAAAGTGTTGCTCAACGCCGTTAGCGAGCTGGCTAATTTTTAAACTGAAGTTCCCGATTTCATCGCGCATTTTTCTTTCAAGAAGAGTGGTCAGGCGATCGAGATTTTCAAGCCGGACAGTGTCTGACAGATTGGAGTAACGCTCTGCAAGACCTCGTTGTTGATCAGGCGTCAGTGCGACTAAAGAGTCATCGACTTGAAGGTCCTGAAGTTTTTTCTGCTGAGTGGTAATCAGCAAGCTGGTAGCTGCCTCAGCAACCTCGACTTCACGTAACGACTCGCTGGCCTTTTCAATTTGCTTTCTCAGCGACTCAATCTGCTCGCCGATTTGTTGCAGAGCCATATTCCCAGACTGAACATCCTTGATTTGTCGTTCCAACGTCGAGATTCGGTCAAGTACCGCAGCGGCATCAATCTCTTGCCAACGTAAGTTCACCAGCGTCTGCCAATGCATAGCGCGAGCTCGCTGCGCCTTATCGTGATCCACAAGCACTTTGAGTTTACGGCTGAGCTCGGCAGCGTGGTCGGCTAACTGCCGTGCCTGTTGTTCGAATAACTCCAGTTTGTCGCGGTTATTGAACCCCAATACCCAAGTGCGACGGTCATCGACTTTACGGCGATCATCCTTTTCGTGTCGGGTTTTACTATGCTTGATTTGCCCTTCCTTCGTGAGGGCTCGCTCCGCGTTTCGAAACATCTGCACGGAATCAACGCAACTGTAGTTGAATCGTTGCTGCAATTCGTTTTTCAGCCAGTTCGCCTGTGTCCCGTCCTTGACGTTCAGCTTGAGGACAAGAGAATCATTGCTGATGGTCTTGGATTGAAACGACTCCACTCGCGCTGTGCGGTAATAAACCAGGCGTTTCCCAAGCTGCGTGTTGTTCAGGTGAGTCGACAATGCAGCATAGTGTCGCTCGTCCACTAGCAGTGACAGTGCGAAACCGCGCAAAACCCGCTCAATAGCGCCCTGCCATGACCCAGCGTCGGCTTTGACTTCAATCAGCTCCCCGACGAAAGGCAATGCGTTATCAGCCAAGCCGATGGCTGAAGCAACCTCATTGCGCAGCTCCAACATGTCCGCCGGGATGTTGGACGGTTGACGCCTAAGCGCCTCAACCTCTTTCACGGTAGACGTGAATGCGGTTTCTGCCTGTTGTTTTTCGCTGGTAAGCCGGACCTGTTGCCCCAGGCAATCATTGCTTCCTCTTTCCCATTGCTCAATTTCTTCCCGCGCTTCACCTACCTGCTCGGCAAATCCCTGAGGCGTCTCCCGTAAGCTCCAACCTAGCTTTTTGCACGCCTCGTTGGCCTGTTCACGCTTACGCAATCGTTCGGTTCGCTGATCTACGAGCGTTGCAATTTCGGTCTTCCATTGCTCGATCTGGTCCCCACCCATTTCTCGGTGCTGACGCTCCAGATCATGCAACCCGGTTGTATGGTTACCGAGAATTGCTTTACGACGGTCCCGCTCACCTTGCTGCCCATCAGATTGAACGAGCAGCTCCGCGATATGTTTCTCTAACAAGTCAATGCGCAGTGTTTCTCGATAGCTGTCGATTCCCGCCTGCAACTCTTGAAGACCGCTACGCTCAAGCTGCAGTGTTTGCATCCCTTCATGCATATCGCGCGCAGGAACAAGAGTCTCGACTTGCTCGCGAGCAGTAACCACCGCCTGATGCGCACCGTTAAGCTCTGCGAACTCACTCACCAAACGGTCGGCCACCTCAAACGTCGCGGGTTTATCGAGCATGAAATCACGGAGGAAAGTATTAAGATCTCCCAGATTTTTGGCCGATTGCGTCTTATGAAGCAGGCGAAGCGCCATTTCGCTCTCTATCCCAAGAATTCGGCAAAAGCGTTCGCAGTAAGCCCGAAATTTGTTTTGGCTGAAGGCCTCGGGGAACGCTTGATTCAGCTTGCGTACATCGAAATTCCATTGCGCAAACGCGTCCAGTTCGCGCAGATCGAAATCTCTCTCGAAAATCAGGTACTGAAGGCTAACGTCAGTTAAACCGTTGGCATTGCCCCGTATCCAGAAAAGTCGAACGAGCACTACCCTCTGGCCAAGTTCATTGCGATAAGTGAGCGCCAACGCCGACCAGGTCGTCCCCGTGCGCAGATAACGAGTAGCGATTTCACCGGATTCGCCATCTTTTTGCTCAGCCCAGGCACCCCGCACGTAGCTGACCAGATTACGGTCCCGACCGGTCTTTTCCGCCTCTCGCGCGGCCGCATTGAAATCCACCCACTGAGGCGGAACCAGCAAAGCCGAAAACGCGTCTAGCAAAGTCGATTTTCCTGCACCAGAACGACCGACAAAGAGAAAACCACGATCTGCGATAGGGACGTCGTGGATACCGGAAAATGTGCCCCAGTTGAACACCTGCAACCGCGACATACGGAACTGCTCTCGTTCAAACAACAAGCCGGTTTGAAGAACTGGAATCATTCGTCTGCTCCTTGATCTTGAGTGAAGTTGTCCTGATCCATGGACATCTCGCCCGCAGCCATTCGCTGATACAGGCTAGTAAGAAGCTGTATTTCCTCAGCTGAAAAAAGCAGCTTCAGAGTGGGAGAAATTTCGAATCGATCCGCGCCGTGGCGGATTTTCTGCAAAATGCTGTGTTTTTTGATTTTCTCAATGGACGCGTGTATCCGCTTGGTAAAACCCGCACGATCCGTAGTGCCTGCTCGCTCGTACAAATGAAGAAACTCGACGATTTCTTCAACCGAGACCACCGCCCGCTCTCCTCGGGCTTCAGCTTGAGTCAGCAAGTGCCGTAGATGTAGCAGCAAAATGGAATCAATGAAGGTCAAATGGGCGCGGCGAAGTAGTCTGGGAACCTCCAGATCTCCGGTGTCTGCCTGACGGGTAAAGGCCACTTCCAGATCAACATCAATTACCAATTCAAGAAACAAATCGGCAAGGCGACGGCGAATGACCGCCTCATCACGAATCAGCACCGGCCAGAGCTTTGAGTGGCGTCTCCCATCCAACGAAGGCCCCGCAAGCAGTTGTACTAACGCACGACGCGTATCAAGCGGCAATTCACCGCTATCGTTAACGAACAATGCATTTGCGTTTTCGTGTTCAACTGGCTTCGGGGGCTCGCTTTCCGGTTCAGAATCCGGCAATCCTGGAGGGAAGTGTTCAGACCAGTTCATCAATTCGCTCCCTTGTGAATATCAGAGTGGGTATGCGAGCCTCACGTGCCCGATTGTCCCCCCCCAGCCAGTTCACCATTTCGTGGCTTTGGCCCCTGAAACCGTGACGGCTGCCGAGTGCCAGCAGTCCGATTACGCTTCCAAGCCCCTGCTCAGCAGGAAACAACTCAAGGACCTCTGCAATGGTGGCCTGAGCTCTGAGGGTGAGTACCTCACGAACATTAGCTTTTAAGGTGCGAAAGTCGATCTCCGATTGGGCTACCAGATTTCCCACAGACTCCAAATCGATGGGTGGGGCATCGCCTTCATGCATTTGATCCGGTAAAGCCTGTAGAGATGGGTCGTAGAGTCCCCATTGGGAGTAGGACCAGATTTTGGCGCTGGTCAAATCCAAGCTGTAATTCAATGCCTCTGTGGCCTTGACCTCATCCTTCAATGCCAAAGCTGCACGTTGAGCATCTTTGAGCAGTTGGTTCAGGCGTCGCTGCTCAAGGTACTCACGACTTTGTACGAAGTGCCGAAGGCTGCGAGCAAAGGTTTGCAGGACCTCGTGGACCGCTCCTCCCTGTTCCAGCAGATTACGCGTCATACGAAGCAAAAAACGTCGGTCTTTGCCGTCTAGAAGGGATACAAACTCCCTCGACATCACGCTATCCAGCGCTTGGTCTAGAGTGGCTGCCTGTTCAGGATCTGTGAGTAATCGCCAAAACGCAGAAAATGTTCTACCCGCCTCACTTTCACCGATCAGGTCTATCCCGGCGAAAAGAGAACCAAGTGTGTCTCCCCGATTGCCATCGTTATCCATGATCCGCTCCCTCAGCCCTCGATTGAGCTGGTCGAATTGGTCGCGGACGCGGCGAAAGTCGCCTGTCAGACCGTCAGCTAATGCAATGATTTCGCGTGTTCGCTCCACCGCTGATGCATCGGCAAGCACTCGAATCGTCCCATCCTGAATGGCTTCGATCTCTTTGCTGATGCGGGTCTGTTCAGCTAACAAGCGCTCGATACGGCGATGTTTATCCTGATCGGTATCTTCGGCCAAATGAACGAGCGCCTGAATAACCAGCGCCAATCGGCTTTCAGTTGCCGCCGAGTGCGGCTGCTCCATGTTAGAAACAAAACGAACCGCTTCTACGGCAGCGGTAGTCAGCTCGTACTCTTCCTCTGAAGCACCCGGAGGAAAGCGTCTTTCGAGGTACCCGTCCGCCAGCCATCCCGCAACATAGATCTGTGCTGTCGCCAGCTTTTCACCTCGCGCCCGCAATTCTTCGAGCTCTCGTTCAATACGCTCGTGAAAGATAGAGGCCGGCAGACTACGGTCGTTCTCATAGAGAAGAGTCTGAAGCAACCCCAAGACCAGAGGACCGTGGTCCGATGCTAGAAGCCGCCATAGAGGTAAGGTCCTCAAACGACGATAGGTGGCGATCGTTTTCTCGGCTTTCATTGGTTGCTCCCAGGAAGCGATGCCCCATGGTAACTACAAACTTTAACCAAACCACCGCTTGAACAGCGGTTCTGGACAATCTCGGAAATGGACTACCAAAGATCTTTGAAAATCAGTCAGTCGATCCTACGTACCGGTCACGTGTTAAACAAAAAAACCGCCAAAGGCGGTTTTTTCATTCTGTCGTCCAATCAAACTCGTCATATTCATCATCGTCCCCGTCGTCCTCAAAAAACTCCTCTTCAAGGTCGTCGCCTTCAACGCTGTCTTCTTCCGGCTGATTCAGCAGAAAGTCCTTGCGACTCTCGGTAATCGCTCGCCGCAGTTCTTCGCCCTTTTGCGGGCAGTTGAGCATTTGGGCGATGCGGTCGATTTTTTTTGTCACGGCATCCTCCAACGCATCGGCTATGGCCCGATAGTGCGCGTTTTGTGGCCGTAATGCCAAATTGCCGGGCGCACTGAAATCTTCAGCGATGGTAGCGCCGCACCACGCTGCTGTTTCTCAGCACATGGCCTTTGATTTTTTCCAGCAGCTGCGTGCGGGTCAGGCCGGCGGGCAAGGCGTCCGGGGCGAGGTCCAGGGCGTAGATCTGGATGATGTAGTGGTGCGCGCTGTCACCGACCGGCGGGCAAGGGCCGACGTAACCCGTGGTTTTCTTGCTGTTGGTGCCGCCGAAGCCTTCCAGGGCGGATTTGGCGCCGACACCGGCGGGTATCTGGTGCGTGGTGGCCTTGATGCCGTAATGCACCCAGTGATCGACGCCCTGGCCTTTCTGGCCGTCCGGGTCGTGCATGACGATGGCGTAGCTTTGCGTGGCGGCCGGTCCGGCGTTCCAGTTCAGGGCTGGCGAAATGTTGTGACCGCCGCAGCCGGCAGCATCGCTGGCGGCGGCCGCGGTGAACAGGCGATCGTCCGATACGCCCGGTATATTCAAGGTGAAGCGTTCCTGGGCCTGTGCCGGAAACTGCACGCAAAGGGCCACTGCCAAAGCCGCCAGCCAAGGATTCAATGAGGTCAATCGGGTCATACCGGAGCACCTTGTGCGTGTTGGGCCGTCGTCGGCGTGCAAACTATAGCCGGACCGTTCGCGCCGTGGCAGTGGGATTTGGCTGAACCTCGCGATTGGCGCCAGACTCATAAGTGAAACGTCTGTCTGGAGAGCGATCATGACCCTGCATCGCGTTGCGCGTTTCGCCGATGTGCCCGAGGATCGGGGCCTCGAAGTGCAAGCCGGGGACCGCAAGATCGTGCTACTGCGGGTCGGCGAGCAACTTCGTGCCTACCAGGGTGAATGCCCCCACGCCGGGGCGCCGCTGGCCGAGGGTGCGCTGTGCCATGGCCGGCTGACGTGCCCGTGGCACAAGGCGCAGTTTCGCATTGAAGATGGCGGACTCTGCGAGCCACCGGCACTGGACAGTCTCAAGCGCTATCCGCTGGAACTGCGCGATGACGAGATCTGGGTCGACGATCAACCCCTGCCGGACGCTCACACGCCCCCAGCCGACGATCCGCGCACCTTCATCATTGTCGGTGCCGGCGCTGCGGGTACAGCAGCTGCAGCGGCATTGCGGGAGAAAGGCTTCGGTGGCCGGGTGTTGCTGATCGATCGTGAACCCGGCGCCGGTTACGACCGCACGGTGCTGAGCAAATTCGTGATTGCCGGGGAGATGCCACCACAGGAAATCCCACCACTGCGCGACGAGGACTTTTACCGCGAGCAGCGCATTGAACGGTTTGAGGGTGAGGTCGCGGGCCTGGATGCATCAAACAGCACCCTGCATCTGGCCGACGGTCAATCCCTGCAATATGACGCCCTCCTGCTCGCCACCGGCGGCCAGCCCAAACCCTTGAAACTGCCTGGCGCCGATCTGCCGCAAGTGTTCGTCCTGCGCTCAAAAGCTCATGCGCAGCAGATATTGAACAGCGCCAGCCCCGGCCAGCGTGCGGTGATCATCGGTGACAGTTTTATCGCCATGGAGTCGGCTTCGGCACTTCGCGAGCACGGCCTCAAGGTGACGGTGCTGGCACTGCACGAAGTGCCGTTCGCCAAACAGTTCGGTGAAACCGTGGGCAGGGCGATTCTGGCGCGGCATGTGGCCCATGGCGTGGTCTTTCATACCGAGGGCAAAGCGCAGGAAATCGAAGGCCGCGACAAAGTCGAGGCGGTGCGCCTGGACAATGGCCAGCGTCTGCCGGCGGACCTGGTGCTGGTAGGCATTGGCGTCAGTCCGGCCACCGAGGCGTTTGCCGGGCTCGCGCAGGAGCAGGATCATTCCCTGCGCGTCGATGGCGGCATGCGCGTGACTGACGGGGTGTGGGCTGCCGGTGACATTGCCACCTTCCCGCTCCATGGCCAGCTTCAGCGCATCGAGCATTGGCGCCTGGCCCAGCAGCAGGCGCGGATCGCCGCGGCCAATATGCTCGGCGGCGACGAGCATTACCTCGACGTGCCGTATTTCTGGACCTGGCATTTCGGCAAAAATTACGATTACCTCGGCCATGCCGAGACGTGGGATGAGGTCGAGTTCAAGGGCGATCCTTACCATCCGCCCTTTATCGGGTTGTTCGGCAAAAACGGTGTGGTGGTCGCGGCGGTTGCCTGTGATGAGGAGCGGGTCATGGCCATGCTGGCGGAACGGATGAAGCAGCCGTTGCCGGTGGACGAGGCGTGGCGATTGATTCGCGGATGATATTGCGCGTTGGCGCGTTGGCGCGTAGGCGCGTAGGAGCTGCCGCAGGCTGCGATCTTGTGATGTTGTGATCTTGAAAAAATCAAAAGATCGCAGCCTTCGGCAGCTCCTACAGGGCGCCACGTTTATTGAGTTACTTCAGCACCACCCAGCTTGCTCATGACGAACCCGGCAAATTCTTCCACGGTCATTTTCTGGCCGTTGAATTCGATCTGATTGTTCGCGTAATGCAGTTTGGTGACGATGTTGTTGCCGTCCAGTTTCGCCAGCTGCGAACCCACCGCCATGCTGCCGAACATGTCCGCCGTGGCCGTGGCCTGATCGGCGATCAGCTTGGCATCGGTCTGACCGTCAAGTTGCGACTGCACGGTGAAGACATCCACCAGCATGGGCTTGGATACCTGCAGGTTGAGGTCCAGCAGTGCGATCAATTGCTGCACCAATTGATCGATCGGCAGATCGATGGCCGACGGCTTGGTCAGGTCGAGCACCAGGTTGGCGCGGCTTTCGCCGTTGGTGGTGTTGAACGACAGGTTTTCCAGGGCTAACTGCGGACCGGCGGCGAGGATTTTTTCCAGGCTGGATTTGAGCAGGGCCTCTTCGCCTTCGCTCAGTTTCAACTCGGGTGCCGGCTGTCCGGCTGCGGTCGCTTCGGCAACAGCCCGTTCATAGGGTTGCAACTTGCTCTGGTAAATCTGCATCAACGACATCGTGGAAGGAATGTCGAGGTGCTTCAGGCTCAAGGCCATTGCCGCCGAACCGACGGCCTTGCCGTTCACCGCCACTTCACCGACTTTGTAATCGGCACGTCCCGAGGCGCTGGTGCCAGACTCTTCGGTCTGGTTCTTCATTTCGAATTTTATCAGTTCGACCACCGACTGCTTGATGCCAAAGGTCGATTTACCGCTGGCCAGTTCCAGCACGTTCTCGCCGCTGTAGAAACCGTAGGTGCTTTTTGTCAGGTTGCTGGCCAGGGTCAGGCCATTCAATTCGACTTGCACCGGCGCCTGATCTTCGGACACAGTGACCAGCTTCAGGCTGTCCATGTAACCGTCGGCCTTGACCTTTTGCGCCTGGGCGCTGGCAGATACATCGATGCTCAGGCCGGAAAATTTCATGCTGGATTTTTCATCCAGGGCCATTTCCAAAGGCTGCAACTGCAGATTGCCGTTGGTGGAATTGTCATAGCCAATGTTGACCACACCGGTCAGGGGCGATTTGTCCTTGGCGGCGGCGAACCACTTCTCGGTAGCCGGGGTCTTTTCCAGTTCGTAGTGACTGGTGGCCATGACCGGCAACCACTTGAGCGACATCAGGCGCGAGAACGGCAGCGGGCCGTGTTCGATGTGATCGACAAAGCGCAGTTCCAGCGGCGCCTCACCAAACATTTCGCCTTCGCCCTTGAGGCGGTAGTGGGCGGTACTGCTGAATACATGACGCTCCAGCGACACCAGTTCCAGGGACGCTGTGCCGTTGTGGCCGACCATCGCGGCTTGCAGTTCCTTGTTGGCATCAGCGATCGAGGAGGTGAGCACGCCTTCGAGTTTGCTGCCGGTGAACCACGCACCGCCGGCGCTGATGGCCCCGATGACAACAACGATTCCCAGAAGCACGCCTGCTGATTTATTCATGTATGACCCGTTCAATGTCCGTTGTTGAGGGTGTGGTCGTCTTCCCTGAACCCTTGAAGGGTTGTGGTCACGACTGCGCTGAAAGTGGGGTGCAGATTAGCATCAGGCACGATGGGCGGCCCAATGATTAACGGTGAAAGAGTGTCGCCTGGAAAAAGATCGCAGCCTGCGGCAGCTCCTACAGAAGAATGAGTTTTCCCGTAGGAGCTGCCGCAGGCTGCGATCTTTTAACAATCAGGAATACTGAACCTCGATCTCATCAAGCTGATGATCAAAGCTTTTGAGCCGCGCCGTCCAGGTATACACCAGCACTTCGAAATCGCGATTGATCACCGCCCCGCCCGTCACTTCCGCGCGCGGATCGCAGAAATCCAGCTGATAGCGCTCACGGGCCATGGCGGTTGCCACGTCGGCCAGTTCCCGGGCATTACTGAGCCAGTGCCGTCCCTCGTCAGCCACCTGCCTGTCCAGCGCCAGGCACTGTTTTTTCAGAGTCTCGAGGCTTTTCTCCAGCGGCGTGCCGGTGAGTTCGCCCATGACTTCCTGGAAGGTCCGCCCGGGCTGCCAGTAGCTGCCCCAGAAATACCGGTCGAACACCGTTTCGACACGGCGTAGCGCCACCTTGGTGTCCCAGATCAGCACCAGGGTTTTGCCTTGTTCAAGTTGTCTTTTTTTGATGCGCTGATTCTGCACCGAGGTCCAGGCCACCACCGCGATGGACATGACCGCGATCAGCGCGACGGCACTGTCGAGAAAGGCCAGCGCCTTGTCGATCTGGTGAGCCAGCATGATGCCGTAGAAGTAGGTCGCCGACAGCAGCACCAAGGCCACCAGGGCGCACCAGAAGCCAAGAGCATAAGGGTTTTTCATTATTGGTTTCCCCCTGACCTGCGCGAGCTTTGTGCGAAAAAAGGGCGCTTTGCACGGGGCGCCCTTCCAACACTTCAAAGCATAGCAACGGCCTCAGGGTTTGCTGGGGTTCGTCGCTTGCGTTCGTCCGCTTTCCCAGCCGCCACCCAGGGCGAGGAACAAATCGATCTGGCTCATGGCCACTTGCGTGTTCGCGGCGGCGAGTTGCGCCGTGACATCGGTGTAGGTGCGGGTCGCCTGCAGGTCCGCCAGGAAAGACTCGCGACCGGCCTGAAAGAAGCGGTGGGTCTGATCGGCCGCCAGCTTCGCCGACTGCTCGGCATCCGCCAGGGCGTCACGACGTTGCAGCAAGGCGGTGTACTGGGCCAGGCCGGTCTGGGTTTCACGAATGGCGTTGAGCACCACGCCATCGAAGTGCGCCAGATAACCCTGGGTCGCCGCCTCGGCCTCGCGGATTCGCGCCCTCGCGCCGTTGGTCGGCACGTTCCAGGTCAGTGAAGGCCCGAAGCCCCAGCGGTTGGTGGACGGCTCGCCGAGGTCCTCGAGGATACCCACGGTACCCACGGTCGCGCCGATGCTGATGTTCGGGTACAGCTCGCCCGTGGCGACACCGATATCGGCCGTCGCGGCCGCCAGTTGGCGTTCGGCCTGGCGAATGTCCGGCCGGCGCTTGAGCAGCGCAGCGCCATCCCCTACCGGCAACAGTTGGGCGATTTTCGGCAGCTCGGCACAGGTTGCGGTGCCGGCGGGCAATTGATCGACCGGCTTGGCCAGCAGCATCGACAGGCGATACAGGCCAGCCTGCCGCGCCGCCTCATAGCGAGGCATGTCGGCGCGCAGGGATTTGAATTGGGTTTGCGAGCGGGTGACCTGGGTTTCGTCGCCACGTCCGGCATCGCGCAGGCGCTGGATCAGCGTGGTGCTCTGGGACTGCAGGTCGAGGGAATGCTGGGCGATCTCGCGTTCTTCGTTGGCCGCACACACTTGGGTGTAAGCGCGCACCACATCCGCCACCAGTGTGATGCGTGCCGTGTCGGCGGCCGCTTGCGTCGCGTCGGCATTGGCCTTGGCGGCTTCGATGCCGCGCTGCAGCGTACCGAACAGGTCGAACTGGTACGACGCACTGATGCCGATGTCACCGATGTTGGCCACCGGCACTTTTTCCGGCAGCAGGAACGCCTGACCGGATTCCTGCAAACGCTGGGCGCCCATTTTCACGCCGCCACTCCAGCCACCGGCCGCCTGCGCCTCGTCGACCTGGGCACGGGCGCGCAATAGACGGGCCGCCGCCACGCGCAGGTCGGTGTTGGAGGCCATGGCCTGCTGCACCAGTTGATCGAGCCGTGGGTCGTGGTACAGGCGCCACCAATCGGCAGGCACCGGCGCCGACACCACGGTTTTGTGATCCACCGCCAGATCCGCCTGCAAGTCTTTGCGCTGAACGGCAGCCTCTGCGGGCAAGTGGTAATCCGGCCCGACCGTCTGGCATGCCGAGAGCAGCAGGCCTAACCCGGCGACCGCCAAAGCCGAGGCCTTGCTCATTGCTCAGGCTCCCGTTTCTGGTCGTCGATGATCGAAACAGTCGCGGTGCGCCCGGCAATCATGCGGAAATCTTCTGGCACGTCGTCGAACGCGATCCGCACCGGAATCCGCTGGGCCAGGCGCACCCAGCTGAACGCAGGGTTGACGTTGGGCAGCAGGTTGTTGCCGCTGGTGCGGTCGCGGTCCTCGATGCCGGCGACGATGCTTTCCACGTGTCCGCGCAGCCGCGCAGGGTCGCCGATCACGCGGATGTCGACTTTTTGCCCGATGTGAATACCGCCCAGCTTGGTCTCTTCGAAATAACCGTCGATGTGAAACGAGTTGCTGTCGACCACCGACAAGACCGGCCGCCCGGCGCTGACAAACTCCTGCGCCCGCGGTGCCCGGTCGTTGACGTAACCGTCCACCGGGCTGCGAATCACCGAGCGGTCGAGATTGAGCTGCGCGCTGTCCACCGCCACCTGGGCTTCCATCAAGGCCACCTGGGCACGGGCCACCCGGGACTGGCTTTCTTCCAGCTGTTCGCCGGGCACCAGATTGCCCAAACCTTTATTACGCTTGGCTTCACGCTGGGCCTGGGCCAGGGTTTCCTCGCGGTCGGCGACGGCCGCCTTGGCCTGGCGCAGCGCCAGCTTGAAACGGTCAGGGTCAATGCTGAACAACACCTGGCCACGCTTGACCAACTGGTTGTCGCGCACCTCGACCTGCTGGATCAGCCCGGAGACATCCGGCGCGATTTGCACAATGTCGGCGCGGATGTGCCCGTCGCGGGTCCAGGGCGCGAACATGTAATACATCACCATGCGCCAGACCACGAACACGGCGAAGGTCACGATAAGCAGGGTCAGCACCACGCGACCCAGGGTCAGGAAAGGTTTTTTCATGTCATCAGGTATCGACTTAGGGAATCCACGGCACCCAGCAGCAAGGCGTAGAGAGCCACGTTGAATAATGCCCGGTGCCAGACCAGGCGGTAAAAGTGCAGGCGCGTCAGCACCCCGTGCACCAACAGGTAAAACACATACGTAATGCCCATCAGCACCAGCAGCGTGGGCAGGAACACTCCGTTGATATCCAGATCACCGATCATAGGGGTGCTCCATCGGGAAGCGCCTCGGTGGGCGCGGTGGAATCCACGAATTCGACGCCAGGCAGCAACGCCAGGCGCAAGCCGCTCAAGGCATGCAACAGATGCCGGCGCGTCTCGTCATCGCCGGCACCGCTGAGGGCGCGGCGGGTGCGATCGAGGGTCATCAGCAACGGGCTCGGAGGCGGCAAACGCTCGCCGGCCTTCAGGCATGCGGTGAAGTATTCGCCGACTTCGGTCACCACCTGGCGCAGCAATACCTGCGGCGCACCGAGCACACGGGGTGCATAGGCGAGCAGGTCGAGCAGGTTCAGCGCCACCCGCACTTCCCGCAGCGCGATGCCGGTGTCCTGGCCGGTCATGGCCAGGCGCGGCAAATGCTGCATCAGCCGATCGAGCATCTGCACACCCAAATGCCGTTGCTCGGCCAGGGTGGCCGGTTCGCTCAGGCTGACAATGTCGCGCCAACTGAAGCGGGTCAGGCGCTTGGCTGCCAGTTCAGCACCGAACGGCCGCGAGATCAGCGTCCAGATGAAGGCGAACAACAAGCCCATGGGCCCGGCCAGATTGGAGTTGGCAAAGTTGAGGAAGTCCGCGTCATAGGCGCCCTGGATGCTGATGAAGGACGAAGTGTTGACCAGGGTCAGCAGCATCCCCAGGTAGAACTGCGGCTTGACGGTCAGGGTGCCGATGCAAATGAACGGCACCGCAAAGGCCAGCACCAGCATGGGGAAGTCGTGCAGGTTGGGCAGCACCAGGAACAGGTAGAGGCTGGCAAGCACCACCGACATCGCGGTCCAGAAAAAGAACCGGTAAATCTGCGGCGCCGGGTCGTCCATTGCAGCGAAAAAGCTGCAGGACACCGCTGCCAGAATCACCGCACCGCCGCCGTCGGTCCAGCCCAGCAGAATCCACAGGGTCGAGGCGACGATGATCGCGGTGACCGTGGACGCTGCGGAATAGAGCATCAGGCCGCGGTCGAGGAATGGCGTCAGCCGCCCCAGGCGCCAGTGCCGATACACCGCCCGCCAGTTGTCCTGGCTGTCGCACTGGATGGCGTATTGCAGGCTGCGGCAGTCCTGCCACAAATCGATCCATTCGCCGAGACGGTAAATGGCGTTGGAAAACAGCAGTTGCTTGCGGTCTTTCAGGGCTTCTGTATCGGGCTGGTGGGCTTCGAGTTGGCCCTTCAGCGCTTGCCAGCGGTCAAGATCGGCATCCTTTCGCTCGAGCCATGCACTGGTAGCGGCTGCCAACGGCGCAAATTTTTCCACCAGTTCGGGTGTGCGCCGCTCCAACGAGCTGAGCGCGTCGTCGAGATCGTCAATCACTGGCAGCAGGTGAATCATGCGCCCGCGCAGCTCCTTGATGTTGCGCATCGTCTGCGGACGCGCGCCTTCGTGGGGTAACTGACCGATCATTAGTTCCAGGGAATTGAAGGTGGCTACCATCGACGTGCGCAACCCGCTGACTTCGTCCGGCCGCACATCGCGGCTGAGGAAGCGCAGGCAGTAGGTCGATGCTTCGGCAAACCATTTGCCCACTGCATCGTTGAATACCGGTGCCAGGCGCCGGGGCCAGAACACCGCGCCGACCACGGCCGCCACGGCGATGCCCAGGAAGATCTCTTCAGTCCGTGATTCGGCCACGTCCCACACACCCAGCGGGTTATTCACCACCGGCAGGGCAATCAACGGCAAGGTGTAGCCGGCGAGCATCAGCGCGTAGTTGTTGGCCGTGCGTAAATGCAGGGACAGGAACAACAGCGTGCCTGTCCACAGGGCGATCACCACCACCAGTATGAAAGGACTCTGGACGAACATCGGCACGAACAGCACGGCCGCCGCGGCACCGATGAAGGTGCCGATCGCACGGTACAGCGCCTTGGAGGTGGTCGGGCCGAGAAACGGGTTGGAGACGATGTACACCGTGGCCATCGCCCAGTACGGACGCGGCATTTGCATGAGCAGGGCGATGTACAACGCGATCATGGAGGCGGCGAAGGTACGAACCCCGTAGAACCAGTCCCGCGCCGGGGGCATGCCAGCAAAAAATCCGTTCAAGAGTGGACCACCGATGGCGGCGTGGCCGCTTCAAAAGCTCTCAGTACCCGCAGCGTAGCTTCCAGATCACTCTGGTCAATGCCGTGCAACACGTCATGGCGCAGGCGTACCAGTTCGATCTCGACTGCCTGCACCAGTTCCCGGCCAGTGGCGGTCAGACTCAGGCATTTGGCGCGACGGTCCTGGACGTCCTCGGTGCGGCAGACGAAGCCGGCATGGCACAACTGGTCGAGCAGCCGCACCAGGGACGGGCTCTCCATCCCCGCCGCTTGGGCCACGGTCACTTGGCGCACGCCCTCGCCCAGGCGCCCGATCATCAACAACGGGACAGCGCAGGCTTCGGAGACACCATAGTTGACCAGCGTGGCCTGGCAGATTTTCCGCCAATGTCGGGCGGCCACCACCATGGCGCTGCTGATGTCCATCTGGAGATTGTCGAGGTTGTCGGGCACGGGTCGGTACATACTGTTAGTTTGCTAACTATCAATATGTCATTGGAGGGGATTTGCCGTCAAGTTTTGAAACACATCCGGGCTCAGCGTTTTTTGCGCGCTCGTAAACTTCGCTACGCTCACGCTTGCCCACCGCAACGACGGAGACGACAACGCGCTCGTCTATGACTTCATAGACCAGCCGAATAGCCAGACGATTTCAGTTTGATTTTGTAGCAGTCAGGCATGCCATGCAGCGAATCAAACGGAATTCGTGGCATCTGCAGACGCTCGGCCAGCTTCTTTTTGAATTGCGCACGAAGCGTATGCCCCAACTTGTCCCACTCTTTGCGTGCAGACGGCAGAAATTCGAGCTTATAGGTCATCCAGATTCACCGGTATCGGTGTCTCATGACGACGGGCACGGACAATCTCTGCCAACTCCAGGTCATCAAGCCGCTCCATCATGGCCTCGAATACATCCGCCGGAACCATATACCCCATGACACGATTGTGATTGAGCACAGCAACCGGACCACCATGGGCGCTATTCAGAACGGCTGACGGGTTTTTCTTCAATTCAGAAACGCTGACAGCCATATCGGCGAGTACACTTTGCATAATTAAGACCTCAAATAAGGTCATAATTCTGGTCTACTTTTGATTTATCGCCAATCCTGAAAGCGGCTTCCCATCGGATTTCACACCCCTCTTCCCTTCCTCAACATCACATCCAGCTGATCCACCACCTCCGCCCAATCGGCATCCTCGAGAATCTCGGCGCGCAGAAGGTCCGCCTGGCTCGGGCTCCAGAAAAACGCATCGGCCAGGTGCAGTTCGGGTTTGAGCGGTGAGTGGGTGGCGACGAATTTGTCGATGCTTTCGGCGTCGTCGGGCAGGCCGAGTTGTTTGAACAAGGCGGGGAGGTTGTGGGTTGGGGATTGCATGTGTGGGTCCTTTGGGTTGGGTTGAGTTGGGTTGGGCTGGGTGACTGCTGCGCAGTCAATCGCGAGCAGGCTCACTCCTACCAGGGATCACGCCGGCCACTGTGGGAGCGAGCTTGCTCGCGATGACGGTCTATCTGGCAAACAAACCTCAATGACTCAACTCCCGAACCTCCGCATGGGGCAGCATTTTCAGGAATTGCGGCATTTCCATGTGCAGCAGGTTGGTGTGATTGCCGGCTTCCAGATAAATGTCTTTCTGCCGGGTCAGCAACGGATCGATGACCACATCCAGCCCATAGGCTTCACCCAGGGCAGGCACGGCGCCGCGTTCGCAGTCGTCGAACAGGTGCGGCAGATTGCTTTCGCGGGACACCTGCCATTGACCGCTGCTGCGCACCTTGCTCAGGTCCAGGTGACGGCTGGCGGGCAAAACCGCCATCAGATAGTGACCATGGTGATCGTCAAGAATCACCGACTTGGCCACCCGTTCTGCCGGAATTCCCGCAACCCGCGCCGTTTCCAGACTGCTGGCCGAATGCGGGTGACTGACGATGTCGTACTCGCATTGAGCATTGTCCAGACTGCGCTGGACGGTTTTTGCCATACGCATGATGCACCTCGGTGCCCGCGCAACAACCGTCGGCGGGCGATGGTTAAGACGATTTTCAGTACTGAAAGTCTAGGCCCGCTGACGCATTTCGACCGGAATTCCGCCCATCGGCCTGCGTCGACAACTGTACAAAAAACGCCCAGCCCCAGGCTCAACTAAACTGCATACAGAGCCACCTGCGACTCTCCCGGAGGGTCAGAGTGAACACTCGTTGTTGTGCCGCCGTGCTGCTCCTGGCGCTCAGTGGATCGGTCTGTGCTGCAGACTCGACTGTGCTGCTGGTTACCAACCCCATCGGGATCTGGCTGATCACCTTTGGCATCGCCTTCCTGATAGCCGAGGCCGCCCTGCCCAACTATGGCGTGATCGGCCTGGGCGGGATCGTGATGTTCGTCATTGGCGCGGTCATCCTGACCAATACCGACGTCCCGTTGCCCTTGATGATAGGCCTGGGGCTGGTCAGTGCCGTGCTCTTGCTGTGGCTGGTGATTCATGCCCTGAAAACCCGACCGCGCCACACGGTCAGCGGCGACTCGGGACTGGTCGGCAGCGTGGCGCCCATCACTTCATTGCAAGCCGGCAATGCCTTTTGCGGCTGGGTGCACCTGCAAGGCGAACAATGGCAAGTACTCAGCGCAACACCCCTGCGGCCCGGACAACGGGTGCGAGTGGTGGCGCGCAACGGGGTGCTACTGCAAGTGGCCGCGGCTGACGCGGCGCCGGGTGGAGAATAGTCATGGGTGTGCAACTGGGTCTGGTCGCGCTGCTGTTGTTGCTGATTGCCTTGGCGGGGTCGACCTTTCGTATCCTGCGCGAATACGAGCGCGGGGTGGTGTTCCAGCTCGGCCGCTTCTGGCAGGTCAAGGGACCCGGCCTGATCCTGCTGATTCCGGTAGTCCAGCAAATGGTCCGCGTCGACCTGCGCACCGTGGTGCTGGACGTGCCGTCGCAAGACGTGATCACCCGCGACAATGTTTCGGTGAAGGTCAACGCGGTGCTGTACTTCCGCGTCCTCGATCCGCAGAAGGCGATTATCCAGGTCGAAGACTTTTTCGCCGCCACCAGCCAGCTGGCGCAGACCACCCTGCGAGCCGTCCTTGGTAAACACGAACTCGACGAGCTGCTGGCCGAACGTGAACGCCTGAACCTGGACATTCAGCAGGTGCTCGATGCCCAGACCGACGCCTGGGGCATCAAGGTGGCCAATGTCGAGATCAAACACGTGGACCTCAACGAATCGATGATCCGCGCCATCGCCAAGCAGGCCGAGGCCGAACGGGAGCGGCGGGCGAAAGTGATTCACGCCGAGGGCGAACTGCAGGCCTCGGAAAAGCTCATGCAGGCCGCCGAGATGCTCGGCCGCCAACCGGGTGCCATGCAATTGCGCTACATGCAGACCCTGAATTCGATTGCCGGCGACAAGAGTTCGACCATCGTCTTTCCGCTGCCGATCGAGTTGCTCAAGGGCATGGCCGACTTGTCATCAAAGCCCTGATTCGACGCGGTATCAGCGTTGCACCAGCGGATACACCGACTGCCAGCCGCCACCCAAGGCCTTGTACAAGCCGACGGCCGCCAGCGAAACGCCGGTCGAACTGTCCACCCATTGCTCCTGCGTCGCCAGCAATGCGCTTTGCACCGTGAGTACGTTGACGAAATCCACCACGCCCTGGACGTACTGCTGTTGCGCGGTTTGCAGGGCGATGCGGTTCTGGCGCACGGCTTCGGCCAGGCTGTCGCGGCGTAGCTGGCTGGTGTTGTAAGCGCTGAGTTGATCATCGATTTCATGCCAGGCGCGCAGTACGGTTTGCTGGTAGGCGACGGCCGCCTCCTGCTGTTGCGCTTCACGCAACTCAAGCACGCCGCGCAAGCGTCCACCGTCGAACAGCGGCAGGCTGAACTGCGGGCCGATGCCGAACGCACGCGATCCCCACGAGCCGAAATCGCTGAGTTGCATGGCTTGGGAGCCGACGCTGCCCGACAGGGTGATTCGCGGGTAGAAATCGCCTTTGGCCACGCCTATGGTCGCGGTGGCGGCGTGCAGACGCGCCTCGGCCTGTCGGATATCCGGACGGCGCTCGGCCAGTTGCGAGGGCAGGCCGATGGCGACCTGACGTGGCGTCTGCGGCACTTCGGCGTCTGTGGGTAACTCGGCCGTCAGCGCCTGCGGCGGCTCGCCCATCAGCAAGCTGAGGGCATTGATCAATTGCGCCTGGCGCTGCTGCAATGCCGGCAGGCGCGATTCGATGGTCGCGACTTGCGCGGCGGCTTCGGCGACATCCAGGTCCGTCGCCACACCGTCAGCCAGACGCAGTTGCGCCAGCTTCAGGCTGTTGTGTGCGACCTCGAGGTTCTGTTCGGTGACAGCACGGGTGTTTTGCACGCCGCGCAGCTGGATGTAATCCTGGGCGGTTTCGGCGAGCACCGAGATCAGCACACCACGACGATCGTTCTCCGCGGCTTCCAGCGTGGCGTCTGCCGCCTCGGTTTCCCGGCGTACGCGCCCCCAGAAATCCAGCTCCCAGGACGCCGAGAAGCCGGCGTCCCACAGGTTGAATGTCGAGTCGCCACCATGGCCGGAAGGGTCGTTCAGACCTTCGCCGCTGTTGCGTTTACGTCCGTAACTGCCGGTGGCGGCGGTGGACGGGTAGCGTTCGGCAGTGATCACCTGGCGCGCGGCACGGCTTTGTTGCAAACGGCTGGCGGCCAGTTTCAGGTCGAGGTTGTCGGCCATGGCGCGCCGGGTCAGGGCCGACAGGGTTGGGTCGTTGAAGGTTTCCCACCAGTGTTCGTCCAGCTCGTTGGTGACTGGCTGGCTGGCGGCAGCTTTAGCGGGTTTGGCCCATTCGGCGATTGCGCTGGCTTCGGGCTTTTGGAAGTCGGGGCCGACGGTGCAGGCGGTGAGGCTGATGGCGAACAAGGCACTTAAGATCAGTCGTGGCTGACGGCCTCTTCGCGGGCAAGCCCGCTCCCACAGGGGTTCTCCTTTTTTGCATAAAACCGGTTCAACTGTAGGAGCGAGTTTGCTCGCGATGGCGTCAGCCCAACCAATACAGCCCCTCATCGCTGCGTCACCTCGCGTACAGTCGTCGCCGAACTGGCGGTATCAATCCGCGCCTCCACCGACATCCCCACGCGCAAACGCTCAGCCAGCGGCTGCCCCGGATCCAGCATCACCTTCACCGGAATCCGCTGCACCACCTTGGTGAAATTGCCGGTCGCGTTGTCCGGTTTGACGGAAGCGAAGGTCACCCCGGTGGCCGGCGCAATGCTTTCGACGCGAGCGCTCAATGCCGCGCCGCCCAGGCTGTCGACCAGCACCTGGACTTGCTGCCCCGGCTGCACATCGGTCAGTTGGGTTTCCTGAAAATTGGCAATCACATAAGCCTGCTGCAACGGCACCACGGCCAGCAGCTTGCTGCCCGGGGTGACGTAGGCGCCAACTCGTACCGCGCGCTCGCCGATCATGCCGTCCTGGGGCGCGACGATGCGCGTGTAGGACAGTTCGTTACTGGCGATTTCCAGTGCCGATTGCGCGCGCTTCAAACCGGCTTCGGCAGCGTCACGCTGGGCGGCGAGGATCTCGACCTGCTTGCGTTCTGCAGCCAGTACCGCGGTGACCGTGTCCAGCTTCGCGCTGGCCTGGTCGATGCGAGTGCGGGCCTGCTGCGCGTTCTGCACAGTGCCGGCTCCGACGCCCGCCAGGTGGTTGTATCGATCAAGCTCCTGCTGGGCGAAGGCCATTTCCGCCCTGGCCGCGACCACCGATGCCTGGGCCTGAGCGATGACCGAGGCCTGGCGCTCGAGGGTCGCTTTAGCATTTTGCAGCTGCGCACGCGCCATCAGCGTTTGTGCATCGGCCGCCTCGGCAGCGGCGCGCAGATCGCGATCATCGATCAGCGCCAGCAACTGCCCGGCCTTGACCTGCTGGTTGTCCTCCACCAGCACCTGCTTGATGAACCCGGCCACCCGCGGCACCACCAGGGTGTAGTCGGCGGAGACGAAAGCATCGTTGGTGTTCTGCTGGGTGCGCTTGCCAAACAGACCGGGCACCGCCAGATACACCAGCACACCGACGGCCAGGGCGGCGATCACTGCCACCGCGATTTTTTGCTTTGCTTGAGTTGTCATGAAAACCTTCTGTATCAGTGAAGCCATCAGGTCGGCGCGCGCGGCGGGTACACCCGCGTCGGCAGCCAGAAAATCAGCAGGATCAGCGCCACGGCAACGCCACTCATGCACAGGTAAAGATCGGACGCAGTCAGCACCTGCGCCTGCTCGTGCAGGCGATGGGCGAGCCCCGCGCTGTCGTGATCGGCCAAGGGCGAGTTGCCGAGGCTGTCGACCAGCATGGTCGAGTGAAAATGCTGGCGCGCCGTGGTCAGCGCTTCGATCACGCCCGTGGCGAGCACCGCCGCCAGGCCTTTCACGGTGTTGAACCAGGACGAGGCGAAGGGCCCTTCCACCGGCTGGATGCTGCCAGTGGCGAGCATCAGCAGTGGCAACACCGCCATGGGCTGGCCGAATATCTGCAGCCATTGCAGGACGTAGAAGTCGTCGCGAATCCAAACTGACGTCAGTTGCGAGCCGCCGACGCACGACAGCGCCAGCATGCCCAGGCCGATTCCCAGAACCCAACGGCAATCGACCCAGCGCAGGTTGCACAGGGCCGCCACCAGGGGCAGCGCGATCAATTGCGGCAACGCTGCCAGCAGCATGATCGGCGCGGTCTGCACCGGGCGATAACCCTGAATCTGCGCGAGGTAGCTGGAGGGAAGGATGATCACCGCCTGCAACACCACCAGCACCCCGGCCAGGGTCAGCAAGGCGAATGACAGGTTGCGGATGCCAAGCATCTGCAACTTGAAAAACGGTACCGGCTGCGACCATTCGTTGATCAGAAACGCCAGCAACAGCAGCAGGCCACCACCGAGCAAGGCGCAGATCAGGTCCGACTCGAACCAGTCCAGGCGATTGCCCTGCAGGATGCCGATCACCAACATACAAATCGCTGGAAAACCCAGCACCAGTCCGCGCCAGTTGAACTGCTTCAGGCGCTCCAGGCGCAACGGATCCTGGGGCAAGCCGTAGGCCACCGCCGCCATGGCAATCAGACAGGGCGCAATGATTTGCCAGAACGTCCATTGCCAGCCGACATACTCGGTCCAGAACCCGGCCAGCGGCGTGCCCAGCCCCGGGCCGAAAGTCGCCGTCAGGGCGTAACCGGCCAACCCGTACAACTTCACGTTGGCCGGCAGAAAGCGCAAGGCGACCGTCATCAGCATCGGCGGCAACGCGCCACCCGCCAGGCCCTGCAAGGTACGCAGGAGCAGCAGGCTTTCGTAATTCGGGGCGAATGGACTGACCAGGCCCAGCAGGGTGAACAGGCCGATGGTGCACAGGGTGAAACGTCGCAGCGAGAAGGTCACCGCGCACCAGGGCGCGAACGCCATGGCGGCCACGGAGGTCGCGGTGTAGCTGGCGACCAGCCAGGTGCCTTCGTCATAGCCGATGCCAAACCCGCCGCGAATGTCCGCAAGCGCGACCTTGGTCACCATTTCGTTCAGTCCCGAGGCCAGCACCGCCAGCAGCACACCGACCAGGCCGATGATGATTCGCGGGCCGAAGACCGGTGGCGAAGCAGCCGGGCTGACAGCGGCGATCGGGGCCGTGAGGGAAGTCATGTGTAACGAGCTCCGGAAGGGGTTGCCGGAGCATTCTAAGAAGGACAGGGGCTGACGAAAATCAACTTATCGGCAGCTTATAGTTGCGTTTGACGCAGCAATCAAGGTTACCCGGCAGCATCTGTAGGAGCGAGCATGCTCGCGAAGATCGTCAACGAGAATGATGGCAGCCTGACACACACAGCGGTGCTCTCGGGTTTCTCGCGAGCAGGCTCGCTCCTACAGGGGTTGGGACGCCAGCCACGTCTCATCGCAACACGCCTTGAGCGTCTCGCGCATCCAGCGGTGAGCCGGATCCTTGTCGAAGCGCGGGTGCCAGGCCTGGGTCAGCATCAGCGTCGGCAAGGGCACAGGCAGATCAAACGAGCGCAATTTCAGCCCCAGGCGGCGTACGCTCAGCAACGCCTCCTTGGGCACCGGCAGAATCAAGTCGGAATCGGGCAAGGCGAACATCGCTGCGTGGAAACTCGGCGCGATCACCGCGACCCGGCGTTCCAGCCCCATGGCATTGAGCGCCGTGTCGATCGGACCGCGGGCGATGCCGCGGCGGGACATGCTGATGTGGGAAAAGCCGGCGTAACGTTCGGCGGTAATTTCGCCGTCCAGCAGCGGGTGGTCTTCGCGAACCAGGCCGACAAAGTGTGTCGAGAACAGGTTCTGCACTTTCACTTCCGGGCTTGTTGGCCGGGTGTTGCTGACGCTCAGGTCGATCCGCCCTTCGCGCAACGCTTCATCGTCGCCATCGCCTTCAGGGACGAATCGCAATTCGCAGTGGGGAGCCTGGCGGTCCATGGTGTCGAACAGCTTGCCGCCATATACCCCAACGAAAAAGTCGTTGGCACGCACACTGAAGCGGCGGCGCAACGAGCCCAGGTCCACGCTGTCGGCTGAACGAAACAGCAGGGCGGCCTGCTCCACCACGTCCCGCACCTGTTCGCGCAATTGCAGCGCCTTGGGCGTCGGTACCAGCCCCCGTCCGGCGCGCACCAGGATGGGATCGCCAATGGCTTCGCGAATGCGTGTCAGCGTCCGGCTCAGGGCGGCCGGGCTCAGGTTCATTCGGCGTGCCGCGCCGACTACACTGCCCTCGTCGAGCAAGGCGTCGAGGGCGACCAGCAGGTTCATGTCCGGGAGTTGCATGGCGAGCATCCGTGACTGATCAGGATTGATTCAGGCGCAATGCTAGCAAAAATCTCCCTTCCCCCAATGCAAGCCTTACCTGGCCCAGTCAATGACTTCGCTGTAGGGCGTTTGCAGGTCCCGCTCTGGAATCTCCCAGATCACCAGCTTCGGTGGCGTCTGCTTGAACGCCGGGTTATTGAAGTAGCCATTGGCACCGCCGGAGAACTCGCCGCCATCCTTGCCGAAGTTGCCGATCGGGGCACCCAGCGCCTGTTGAAGGAAACCGGCGAAGTTCGAGTTTCGCGAGAACGAAGTGCCGACCAATGCCACGTTCGGCAGATGGGTGTCGCCGAACAGGTCGTCAAGGTTGTCGTCACCGCCTGATGCATCGACGGCTTTTTCGCTGATCAAGGTGGTGGCAACGGACTCCGGCGTCGGTTGCCAGGCCACTGGCAGCCAATCGAGGCCGGCCAGGCGTACCAGGTCGCCCGGGCGGCGAGTCGGATCTTGTACTTTCACCTCAAACGCCTTTTGCGGCGTAGCGTTGATACCCATGGACTGCACCCGCTTGGCCACGGTGTTAGCGGCACTCGCCGCTCCTGCTTCGCTCCAGTGGGTGTCGGTGCGCAGGTACGCTTCGGCGCCCAAAGGCTGCAGGGCCGGAGCCAGATCAATGGCCGCGACGCCAGCCTTGTTCAAACTGTCGACCCAGGCTTGCGCACGATCCTGCAACTGTGCCGGACGACGCATTCCACACAATTGCGCACTGGCGATGCGGCTCTTGTCCGGCACCACCGCCACCAGCAGCGTGATGCCGCGGCTGGCCAGGCGTTGCTGGATGTCACGCACTACGCCGGACTTGGTATCGGCGTTTGCCTGGGCGTGACGGTTGATGCGCATTTCGTCGGTCAGGAACAGCCACCCCGGGCAGCCGGTGCGCACCCGCGGACCGGTATCGTGCAGCGCCAGCCAACTGGCGCCGCGCTCCAGATTCGCCGCTTGTTCGGGCACTGCGCCCTTGGACAACTGCTTGGCAATACCGTGGGTCACAGCGCCGTGGAGCACGTCGTCGACGGTCAGCTTGGGCGGCAACATCTCCACCTTGCCGCTGAGCAACAGCCACGCACAGGACACAAAGCCGACGACGAGGAATGCGACAAATACAATGCCCCCGACTTTGCTGATGCGGGCATCAAATTCATTCGGCTCTACCGGAACCGGGGAGGAGGAGGACATAGGCGCGGCCATCAGAACTGGAAGTACAGGAAGGGCACCGCTTCACGGCTCGCGATCAACGCGAACGAAAGCAGGAAACCCGCCACCGGCCACAAGGCCGCTATCGGTGCATACAATGCATGGCCAGCGAACCGCTGCTCATAACGGTTTTGCAACAGCGGCGCAACAATGCACACCACGCCGAGCAACGACGCCAGGCCATGAACCGGGCGCAAGGTCACCGCCAACGCATCGCCAAGGGCAAAGCCATGCAGGCCGAATTGACCGGCGTACATGGTCAGCGCCGTATGGAAGTCCGGGGCGCGGAACAAGGTCCAGGCGAGGACCACAAACAGCAGCGTCAGGCTGTGGGACAACAACGGCGGGATGCTCGGCAGGCTGGAGCGCGACCACAATCGGTCAACGCACAAGGCGACACCGTGGGCCGAGCCCCACAACAGGTAATTCCAGCTGTCCCCGCCATGCCACAGGCCAGCGATGGCCATGGTCAGGAACAGGTTGCGATAAGTCTTCCATGCGCCATTACGGTTGCCGCCGAGGGCGATGTAAAGGTAATCGCGCAACCAGCTCGACAGCGACAGGTGCCAGCGTCGCCAGAAGTCCTGAATGCTGCTGGCCAGGTACGGTCGGTTGAAGTTTTCCGGAAAGTGAAAGCCCAGCATCAGGCCCAGGCCGATCGCCATCGCACTGTAGCCGGCGAAGTCGAAAAACAATTGCAGCGAGTAAGCCAGGCAGCCGATCCAGGCGTCGACGAAGGACGGGTTGTCCAGATGGAATGCCACGTCCACCAGAGGCGACAAGGTGTCCGCCACCAGCACCTTCATGCACATGCCGATCATGAAGCGACGCGCGCCCAGGGAAAAATTCTGCCAGCTGAAATAACGCCGGGTCAGTTCACGACGCACCCAGTCATAGCGAATGATGGGGCCTGCAATCGAGTGACCGAACATGGAAATGTACGTCGCGTAGTTGATGAAGCTACGCTCCACCGGCACCGTGTGACGGTGCACGTCCACCAGATAGGAAATTGCCTGTAACACGATAAATGACAGGCCCGCCGGCAACGCCACCCGCTGCCATTCCAGTGGCATGGCGCCGTAATAAGTGATCAGCTCATTCCAGGTCCCGGCGAGAATATTGGCGTACTTGTACCAGCACAGCACCGCCGTGTTGAACACGATCAGCGCGATCAACAGCCTCACCCGCCCCTTCGAACCCTCACGGGCGCGGTCCACCAGCAGGCCGCCGCCCCAGGCAACAATCGTCAATACCACATGCAGGGCCAGGAACAGCGGGCTCAGCCAGCCATAGAACAACCAGCTGCCGATCAGCAGGATGACGTTGCGCCAGGCCGGTTTGCCCAGGGCATACACAAGCAGAAACGCAGGCAGGAACAGCGTCAGGAACTCGAGTGAGGCGAAAACCATGGTGGTGGCAAAATCCGGTCAGTGGGACAGAGTGTCCGTGGCGTTCAGAAGACGCGGCCCGGAGGCCGAAGGCACCAACAGAACGCTGTAACGCTCGCCCGCTTTCAACTCACCGAGGTTCAATGGTTCACCGACATTGGCATTGGCGCACACCAGTTGCACCGACAGGCTCACCGGGTTGATCGAGCGACGCTGCAAGCTGTCCACCGGCACGGCCTTGAACAGGTCGGCGGTACGCCCGGCAGGACGCAGGCTTGCGTCGATACACGCCGCATCAACGTTGAAGAACGCCAGTGAAGCCTTGAGTCCGTTGAAGTCATCCGGCTGTTCGCGCACGACAACTTGCTTGATGCCGCTGCTGTCTGGCAGTGCGACCACAGTGGCGAATTCACCAGGCTCGATTTTCAGGTCCATGGCCAGTTTTTGCGCACCGCTGACCAGGGTGCCCTTGACCGGGTTGCTCGATTGCACCGGGAAAAACAGCGACACCGGTTGCGCCGCTTCAAGGCGCAGGGGCGGCTGTCCGGCCTGGGCAATCACATCCAGCGCCGTGTCGCTGGCATTGACGAAACGGATGAAGGCGGCGTCTTCGCTGGGGCCGGTGGGGTACAGCGCGACTTCCGCATTGGCCAGGGCACTGATCATTAATACGGGAACGGCCATGCAGGCCGCGAAACGCTTGATCATTTCTTGGCGTCCTTGACAGCGGGCGTTTGCAGCAGGGCTTTGCTGATGTCTTCGCTCCAGGTCTTGTAGCCGGGCGCGGTCAAATGCTGACCGTCAACCGTAGCCCACTGTCCCGGTTTGGAGAACTGCAAAGAATCAATGTAATCGCACGGAGCAACGTTGGAAGCGAGGAACTTGGAGGTCATTTCCACACGGGCGAACGTCTTCCCGTATTTGCCGCCCTCGGTGCCCCAATTCGGGCCGACCCATACGCACCGGGTGCCATTGGCGCCGATTTCCTTGGTCAGCGCGGTGGTCTGCTGCCACAGCCAGGCTTTCGGGAACGCCGGCTTGGTGTAGCTGGCCATGGTGTCGCCCATGACGATCAGCACCAGGTCGGGCTTGTCGGTCGCCAGCAATTGACTGATCGGCAGGGTCGCGGCTTTGCCCCCCAGCACCACGGTTTTTTCACCGTCCCGGCGCTCGGCACCGCCACAGCTTCCCGGAGTAGCCTTGAGCCAATCGCCGGCATTGGCGCCGCAAATGCCAATGCTGTGCACTTTCGCACCCTGGCTGACCAGGTTGTCATGCAAGGTGGAAATCAGGTAGTCAGGCGTCGCCAGGTGGCTGTCGCCAATCATCAAAATCGTCATCCCTGCCAGGATCGATACTGCCATGGTAATAACTCCTGCTGCTTAATTCGAATAAGGGGAACGGTAGGGGCTGACCGGCATCGCCATGCGGCCGGTAAAATCTTCAAACATGTAACGCAGGTACAATCCACCGGTCCACTGCTTGTAATCACGGGCGTTATCCAGGCCGAGGCTGCCACCCAGGAAGATGTTGTCGCCAAACCGGTACTCGGCGGCCGCATCGAGGTTGTAGCCGATACCCGTCTTGTTCTGCGAAGAATAGCGGTACGGCACGCTTGTACCGGCAGCGGCATAGACCTGCGAGGTCTGCTCAAGCACCGCCTGCATATCATTGTCATTAGGGAAAAACGGCGCCGAGTCCTGCTCGATATGCTGCAGACCCACCGAGCCCTTGATCGAATAACTCAGGCGATCGGTTCGTTGCGACCAGCCAACGGGCACCCCGATGGAGAAGAAATTCTGCGGGCTGAAATAGCCGCCGTTGCCATAGGTGAAGTTGTTCTGGTTTTCGTCGTAACTGATGCCGGTGAGGCTCAAGCCCATCGTCAGTTGACGGCTGTCATCGTTGAGCAAATACCAGTACACCCCACTGCCGGCCTCGATGCGGCTGTTGGAGTCGACGTTGTGACCCACCAGCTTGTGCGCACCCGCGTAACCATAGGCTCCGTATTCACCATTGTCGTAGCTCAGTTGCAGGCGCCCGCCATTGGCAGTGACACCCCCCCACTCCAGGCCACTGCGGTCATCACGGGTACCGGCAAATGACGTCAGGCTGTCGGTGACCGGGCGGCGAGACAGGCTCAGGCCGTAGCGGAATGCGCTGTCCTCGCTGAATGAGCGATCGATGCTGATGCCACCGACGGCGGTACTGTAGAGAAAGCCCATCGGGCTGGTGCCGAGATCGGCCTTCAGACCCAGGGACGGGTTTTCATACGCTACCGCCAGACCGACACCACTGTCTTTCTGGCTCCCGACCGGGCCGTCGATGCCCGCCGTGAGGGCGTTCAGCTCATCGGTGCTCGGGTTGGTGGCAAGCAGGCCCTGGAATTGAGCCACCTGAGCGTCGTTGAAGCCGCCGAAGCGTGAGTGCGCCGAATCGCTCAATCCGCCGGCGTTGAGCCACACCGGTGTCACGCGCAGGGCAATCCTGTCATCGCCCAGCGGCATGCTGATTTCCATCGGCGTTTCGACATCCGTCATCTTGCTCAGACCGGATTCGCTGTCGTTGCTGCGGATCGTCACGCCTTGAGTGACTCGCGGGCTTCGTTCCTGCTGGATCTGATCAAGGGCGCTTTGCATCGCCTGACGCGCCTCGGCCTGGGGGTCTGCTGGTTTGGCAGCGACCAAAGGACGACTGTCCTCGAAACTGTCGCCCGCCGATTGCGCGACATAAGCCCCGGTACCCGCGGCCACGGTATTGACTGCGACCACACGGGGCGCGGGTGAAACCTGCCCGGTGGCCGTGGCCACTTGCACCTGGGCGGGTTCCGGAATCTGCGACAGGCTGTCCTGGGTCAAGCGCGACTGGCTGCGCTGGCCACTCTTGCCCACAAAGGGGTTGGCGGCAACCGTACCGGCAAAGGGGTTGGCGTTTTCTTTGGCCGGTGCCTGCAAGGCCAGGGCGCGCGCATACAAATCGGCGGCCTTGGCATTCTTGCCCTGGGCGCGGTAAATGTTGGCGGCACTGGCCAGGATCTGTGCATCGTTTGGCGACAACTCAACAGCTTTGTCGGTCGCCTTTTCGGCGCCGCGATAATCACCCGACTTGCTCAAGGCTTCGGCCATGCCGATCTGCAACTGCGGATTATCCGGTGCTTTATCCAGCAACGGCTGATACAGCTGGATGGCTTTTTTCGCGTCGTTGTTCGCCAGGTACATCCGCGCCAGGGAGCTGACTGCCTGCGGGTCATCTGGACGTTGGGCCAGGGCCGGCGCCAGGGTGTCGTAGGCAGCGACAAGATCGCCTTTCTCCCTGAGCAAATCGGCCTGACGCACGGTGTACAGATACAACACCTCGTCGAAACTGCGCTGATCGGCAGGCGACAACGGCTGGTTCTGCAGCTCACGGAGCAACTGATTGACCTGTACATCGTCTCCCGTCTTGAGCAATACGCCGGCATAGGCCAGACGCAGGGCCGGCGACGGCGAACTGCTTTGTGCAATCGCGTTGCGCAACATCGACAACGCATGTTCGGTATCACCTGCGTCGACATACGCCGATGCCAACAATCCCAGAGATTCAGGCTTGCCATTGGCTGCCAGTTCCGCACGACGCAGCAAGGTCATGGCCTGGCCACGATCGCCTTCTCTGGCCAGGCGTGTTGCCTGGCTGGCCAGCGATTGCACCTGTACTTCAGCGGCCAGTTGCTGCATCGCCGTGCTGCGCTGGCTCACCGGGATAAGGTCGAGGGTGCGTTGTGCCGCCGACCATTCCCCCAACTGGCTCGACAACAGCGCACTGGCATACAGGGCTTCAATACCCTGCGGATCTGCCTTGACCAGCTCGGCCATGGTCTGGCGCGCCTTATCCGGACTCTTGGCTTGCAAGTAGTAGCGCGCCAGATCGTAGCGTATCCAGACATTTTGCGGATCATTGCGCACCGCTTCCTGCTGGGCTGCAATCGCCCCCTTCAAGTCGCCACTGCGTTCAGCATTTTTTGCCTGCCCCGCCGCCACCGCGGCACGCATTGGCCGCAAGTCGCCAAGACGCTGTTGCTGGGCCGGGTTCAAGCCTTCGGTCATCTTCAGGGCCTGGTTGGCCTGGCCATTCTGTGCCAACACAGTAATCAGCCCCAACAACGCGTCCGGGTTGTCATTGTCCAGGTTCAGTGCCTGCCGATAGCTCGCCTCGGCGTTGTCCAACTGATTCTGTTCCGCTTGCACACCGCCAAGGGCGACATAACCTTCAACCTGACGCGGCTTGCTGGCGATCGCCTGCTGTATCAGCCCACGCGCCTTTTGCAGGTCACGATTGGCCTTGGCCTTGTCGGCCTGGGCGAGCAAGTCCCAGTAGCGGTTGCTTTGCAATGCCGTTTGCCAGCGTGGATTGCCACCACGACCGGCCGCTCGGGTGAGCAGTTCATTGGCATCGCTGAACCGCCCCTGACGCTGGCGCACCACACCAAGACCGCCCAAGGCATCGGTGTCCTGAGGTTGCTCTTTGAGACGTGCGAGAAAAGCCTGTTCCGCGACGGCCAGTTGATTGTCCTGCAAAGCCTTGAAACCGCGCACAAGGAAAGGACTTTGCTGAGCCGTCACGGCGGCGGCATCACGGCTTTTCATCTGCGTGCGGATTTCTTCGTCGTCCGGATTGGCCTTGAGGTAGGCCTCGAACAACGGAATTTCCGCAGGCCGTGGCGAACCTAGCCAGCTCAGGCCTTCACGCCAGCTTTCGGTGGCCTCGCCGCCCAGTTCCGGCAGGGTGGACAATTGTTCGAGCCGACGCAGGCCTTCAACGCGGGTGGTTTCATTGCGGATCAGCAGCTTGGCCAGCGCCAGCTTGATCTTGGCGTTGTCGGGCGTCTGTTGCTGCAGGCGCTCCAGGCCTTGGCGCGCTTCACTCCAGCCGCCGGAGGTGTAACCCAGGTAGTTGTAGAACTCCAGGCCCAGCTCACCTTGCGGCGGTTTGCCAGCGAAGATCTGCCGATAGATCGGCATCGCTTTTTCCAGGTCACCCGCGGTAGCCAGCAGACGCGCCTGCTCCAGTTGATCGGCAGTGCTGCCCGCTTGCAATGCGATGGACTGCTCGAGCAGCAAGGTCAACGGCTCGCCTGGATGCGCCTGCTTGAGCTGATCCAGATAGCGAGTGGCTCCATCGATACGCTTGGCTTTGAGTTCTAGCATGCCCAGGCCATAGAGTGCGTCGGCCTGCTGCGGATCGATCGACAGGAGTTTTTTCCAGACCTCGGTGGCCCGGGCCGGATTGTCTTGTGCCTGCCAGAATTGACCCTGTTGCAGCAACGCTTTACCCGCGTCATTGAGCGCGGCATGGCTGCTGTTCTGAATCAGGGCTGCGAGTATCCCGAAGGCTACGGCGTGACGGCGCGCTGGCATTTTTTCTCCCAGATCGGTTGCAACTTCCCTTGATCGAGGAAGTTGTAGCGATTGTCCATATAGCCCAGCGAAAACAGGCTAAGTACAAAATAGTAATAGGGTGGCTGTGCGGCCTTGAGTGCTTCAGGCGTCAAGCTTTGCGCCATGAGTTGCTGCACGCGCAGCGCCTGCTGCTGTTGCAGCGGCGCATTGCCCAAGGCTTTGAAATAAGGCAGCAGCGCCGCAGAGAAGCCAAAGGGCCCGACGCCACTGCGCGTGCCGCTCTGCACCTGAACCTTCTCCGGCGGCACGCCATCGGCAGCGGTGGCCTGCCGCATACCGCCAAGACTGTCGAGCAACGGCTTGCGCAGGCCGTCCCGGGCAGGCATCAGGCCAGCCCACATGTACGTGCGGATCGCATCATAACTGCCCAACTCACCCTTCACCGGATCGACGATAAACTCGCCGCTTTTTACGCCGGTTGCGCGGTAGCTTACCCAGTCGGCGATAAAACCGTTGCTGCTGGCGGCCTTGATCAGGGTCACCGTGTTGTTGGCAATTTCTGCCCATGGCCCCTTGCGATCGACATCAGCGAAGCGCCGCAGGATTGGAATCGGCATGTAGCTGGGGTTGAGTTGCCATTGATTGGGGGCGTTCACGTCCGGTTTGATGAAGCCGAATTTTCCCGGCATGAGCATTTTGCCCAGACCCGGCAAGTCGGCCACTTCCTGCGTCGCGACATTGTGCAGTATTTGCCGCGCAGCGACGGTGTATTCATCGCTGTGCCATAAACGTCCGGCTTCCAGCAATGCATAAGCGAACCAGAGGTCGGCATCGGACGCCGAGTTGCTGTCCAGCAAGCGCCAGTTGCCTTGCTCGTCCAGGCCCCAGAACCAGCCGGGCAGGTTCGCCTGGATATTGCCTTGGGCAAGATTGTCCTGGCTCCAGCGCCATAACTTGTCAAACACCGCGCGATCGTTGGCCACCAAGGCGAAGAACATCGCATACGACTGGCCTTCCGAAGAGCTGTGGCGCTGCGGGGTGCTGGCGTCCAGCACCCGGCCATCCGGCTGCACGAAGTGTTCGGCAAAGGTTTGCCACAGCGGCCACGACGGGTCGTGACAGGTATTTTCGGCGCGCGCCGTGACCGGCAAGAGCCAGGTCAGGAGCAGCGCCAGCAAACCAGCCAGTCGTGTACCGCGCACCCGTTTTTGCCTGGCATCGAATGACGACGCGGGCCGGACGATTCCCCTCATCCCTGCAGACGCTTTGCAGCGCGCGAGCGCAGCGACATATAGGCCACACAGCTGAGCAGCAAAACGCCCAGACCTGTCAGCAGCAAGGACAACCCCACATGACGCGACAACGTCCATTGCAGGCGTTTGAACGGGCCAAGCTCGCCGACGTAGTACTGCTCGTCGGCCACCAATGGCTCGATGGTCTTGCCTCGCACCACGACCAGGCTGCCCTGAATCGACTGTGTGTATTCCTCGCCACCGATCAGGGCGTCGGTTGCTTCAGCCAGACCCTGGGGATGACCGCTGGCGATCACCACCACACTGCGACCGTTCTTGAGCGGTGATTCGAAACCGGTCAGGTAGGTGCTGCGGGCACCACCGGAGAAGGCCATGGCCAGTCGTGCCTTGCGCTGATTGGCCTGGGGATCGGGACTCAGCCAGTCCCGGACGCGGATCGGCAGGTCGGACAGATGAAAGCTCTGTTGATCTCCGACCGCTGCCGCAGGCAGGCGATCGGCCCACTGGGTCAGCAACGGCTGGTTATTGCCGGAAGCAAATACCAGCAAATCCTTATCCGCCGCCGCCTGAACTTGCGCTGCCTGCATCACCAGTACGCCAGTGGCGGGATAACCGGTGGACTGGCCAAAGCGACCGAGCACGGTCAGGTACGCGTCCAGCTCGGCAGCGCCGGCGTTGTCGGGCAGGACCACTGCGGTTTCCGACAGGTCCGCCAGACGCGTGAACGGAAAGCCCGCGTCCTTGAACACGCCAAGATTGGGCATGGCCATGAAATGGTCGTAGCCACTCAGGTCAAGGGTCGACTCCGGATCGACACTGCCGCGCATGTTGTCGATGATGATGTCGCCACATTCGCCCTGCTTGAGGTAGTCGAACATGAAACGCAGTTGCAGACGCGACTGCAGCGCCACCGAATTGAGCGGCAAGCGCACGCGGGTTTCGCGGTCAAGGCTGTCGTCGTTGAGCTTCAGCGCTTTCAACACGCTGTTTTCGAGCTTGTCCTGGGGCAGCAGATTCTGCGACTGGATAAGACCGTCGTTGAAGCTGACAATAAAGGATGAATTGTTCGACTTTTCCTGCGGCGTGTAGCGAAATTTCAGGTTGAGCGGTGCACCTTCATCGCGCCAGGTAAACAGGTCTGGCGGGAAATTCAACGGCACGGTGATGTCGCCAGGGTTGTATCCCGACACGTTGAATTGCTTGGCCGGCAGCAGCTCACCGAGTTTGACTGGACGGTCGCTCGGCAACCAGTTCGGGGCGTCATAAGGTTTGCGCGGCAACACAGTATCGAGACGATCAATTACGACGCTACTGCCCGACATGGCCTGACTGCCCAGCACCAACGCGGTGGTTGCCGTCTTCAGTTCCATGGCATCGCGACCGGTGATGACCAGCAACTTGCCATTGGCGTCGTTGGGGTTCGCCATCACGCTCAGGGTCGGGCCCTTGGCCGCCGGCAAGCTCAAACCGCCGATCTGCAGTGCGTCGGGACCACTGAGCAGTACGACAGCATTGCCATGGGCCGGAATCTGGTTGAAGGCCGATGAAAACGTCGCCCCTCGGTAGCTGGCCTGCGCGCCGAACCAGGACGACAATGCGCCGGCCGCTTCGAGGGTAGCGTTGTCTGGCGCAGCGGCGAAGACGAACGGCAGGTTCAACGCCCGTGCATCGCGTCGATCGAAGAACGGCAACGGCATGATCGACAGGTCGTTCGCCAGGGCCAGCGGCGAGACGTCAATACTCAACGCTGTCGTATTGCTGATCTTGGCCCAGAGGCTGGAGTGCGTCGGGTCTTCACAGCCCATGGTGTAATGACCGACAAATTGCAGGCTCAAGCGGTTGAATTCAGTGATCAACTGCGCCGGGATAGTGACCTCTTGCGTTTGCAGTTTTCCGGCGCCTTCCTTGGGCAAGGGCAGGCTCGCCGCCACTTGATCATTGACCATGACGTTGATCTGCGACAGTTCGGCCAGCAGCGCCGGCGAATAGGTGTACTGCAGGTTCAGCCTGGCACCGGTCACGATGGAATCGGCGCGCACATCGAAATTGACGCTGTCGGTGGACTCCACGCCGCGCAGAGTCATCGGATAATTGCGCCCCAATTGCTTGAGGCTCAGGCTGTAACTGCTGGCACCGGGTGCTGCGTCCACGGGGGCAGTGTCGGCGAGAGCTGCAGTGCCACCACCCATGGCCAGCACGGCGCACGTCAGACGTGCCAGCGCGCGGCAAGGCTCGCGCAGGTTACCGAAAGCGAAAGACTTCGAATTCATTACTTGTCCAAAACATTATCCAGGGTGGACGGGGAGACTTGGCGACGACGGAACAAGTTCCGTACTTCCATGACCGTTGCTTTGAAGAGTTCGTAGATACCGCGAAACGCAATACCCGTGACATCGCGCAAGGCGGCCAACGGCGTATCGACCTGACCGTTGCCCCAGGTCGACGCCCAGGTGTCGGCGCGCGAGAAGGTCAGGCGTATCAGCTCGCTTTGCTGGCGCAGGGTCAACTGATCGAACTGCGCGCCCAGCAGCCCGTCACGACTGAATACGATGACCGCCGGAAATACGCTCAGTTGCTGCTTGCGAAACAGCGAGATTTGCACGCGTTCACCCTTGGGAATGTTGATCCCGTCCGGCAAACGGAAGCCCAGCCCCTTTTGCGAAAAGTCCTGGGTCACGCCTTCGACCACAGAGCCATCGGCACGGGTCAGACGCATTGGCAGTGCGGCGGCCACCCGTGGCTCGGAGCGAACCTGTCGGGTTTCGCTGGCCACCGCCACCGAGGCACTGGTGATGATGAGGTTGTAGACCGTCCACGCCAGGTTGATCAGGATTGTCGTGGTGGCGCCCTCAGCCCCTTCCATCAGGCGCACCACCCCATAAATCAGTCCGGCGAGGTTCAAGGCCAGCAGGATGATGTAGGGTCGCGCCAGCTTCCATTCAAAGTACTTCTTGTCAATCACCCCTCCCTTGTCGGTCACGTTGAAGCCACCGAACTTGGGGTTGACCAGCGCCATCAATACCGGGCCCATGATGTACCAGGCCAGTACCGTCTCGTAGACCTCGTTCCAGAACGAGTGACGGAACCGCCCCTGAATGCTGGAGTTGGTCAGACTGGCGTGGAGGATATGCGGCAAAACGTAGGCGGTAATCATCAACGCCGAGGCGTGGAAGATTTGCGCGTCGAAAAACAGGAAGGCCAGGGGTGCGGTCAAAAACGCCAGGCGTGGCAATCCGTAGAAAAAGTGCAGCATCGCGTTGAGGTAGCACAAACGCTGACCCAGTTTCAGGCCTTTGCCGAACAACGGGTTGTCCGTGCGGAAAATCTGCGCCATGCCTCGTGCCCAGCGAATCCGCTGGCTGATATGCCGCGACAGGCTTTCCGTCGCCAGCCCCGCCGCCTGGGGAATGGCGAGGTACGCGGTGTTGTACCCGGCACGATTCAGCTTGAGCGCGGTGTGGGCGTCTTCGGTGACGGTCTCGACCGCTACGCCTCCGATTTCCAGCAGCGGTCCACGACGGATCACGGCGCAGGAGCCGCAGAAAAAAGTCGCGTTCCACAAGTCGTTACCGTCCTGCACCAAGCCGTAGAACAACTCACCTTCGTTCGGGACGGAACGGAAGGTGTTGAGGTTTTTCTCGAATGGATCAGGCGAGAAGAAGAAATGCGGCGTTTGCAACATCGCCAGCTTCGGGTCCTTGATGAACCAGCCCACGCACACCTGCAGGAAGGATCGCGTTGGCACGTGGTCGGCATCGAATATGGTGACGAACTCGCCGTTGGTCACCTTGAGCGCTTCGTTCAGGTTGCCAGCCTTGGCGTGACGGTTGTTGTCACGAACGATGTAACCCACGCCGATCTGCTCGCAGAACTCGCGGAAGTCTTCGCGGCGGCCGTCATCCAGCACGTGCACGCGCAATTTATCCTGGGGCCAGTCGATGGCCTGGGCCGCGAAAATCGTGACCTTCACGATGTCGAGGGTTTCGTTGTATGACGGGATGAAGACATCGACCGTCGGCCATTCGCTCGGCGGACCGCTCATCAGTATCGGATTGCGACGCAACGGCCAGGCGGTTTGCACGTAACCGAAAACCAGCACGATCATCGCGTACAACTCGGCCATCACCAGGCCGTAGCCGAACAGCATGTCTACCCAGCCCTCAAACCCGAGGGTGGAGGTCAGGCGCCAGTACAAATAACGCAGCGAGGCCGTGAGCGACAAGCCAATGAGGATCAGTATTGTCAGGCGCCCGGGAATCTTGCGCAGCACCAGCGCCGCGACAAAGCAGGCAAGGGCGAACATGCACTGCGAATACAGCTCGAAAGGTACCGTGATGATGAAAAGCGCCAGCAGACCGCACAGCAGGGTAACGCCAGCGCCGAGCACTCGACGCAACGTTTTGGGCAGGCTTTGGAAGTGACTGGAACTCGTCTCGGCCCAGCGTTGAAAACGGGTCGGCGTCACCAGGTCCGGTGTCGAGACTTTAATCACGAGGCATAGAACTCTTTGACGACCATTGACTTCAACTGCGCCTCGAGTGTTTCACAGAGCTTGAACATGTCCTTGCAGCCTTGGGACGAACCGGCCTCCAGCAGCGGGTTCTTGCCATAGGCCAAGGCCTCGCTCACCGCATGATCGAGCGCCACCACACCCAGCAGTTTCGAGCCAAGACGGCGCTTGATGACTTCATGCATATCGCGGCAGAACACGCGGGAGTTATCGAACTGATTGATCACATAACTGCACAGCGGCATCTGGCCCAGGGCCATGCGCTCGCCGAGCAGACGCTCCATCTGGTCGAGGGTGATGAAACATGCCGCATCGGCTGTGGTAACAACGAGCACCTGGTCGGCGACCATCAGGGCTTGATCCAGATAAGTCGTGCGGCCGGGCGGCGTGTCGAGGATCACCACGTCGTTTTCGCCAAGGTCCATGTTCGCCAACTGGCGTGCCAGCCAGTAACGATCATTTTCCATATAGCGCTCCAGCATCCGGCGCTCGTCTTCGGTGACCATGCCATAAGGCAGCAGCGAGGTGCCGGAAGAGCCTGCCAGCAGCAGCGAATTCCAGTTTTCCCCCCTGAGGCTGGCACTGCCCATGCCTGCCACATCCGGGTCGATATGCAGGTGGAATTGCAGTGCGTTTTGCGGGTCCAGGTCGATGGCGATGGTTTGGCCGCCTTCCAGGTGCAATGCCGTGGCAAGGGCCGAGGCCAGCGTGCTTTTGCCGACGCCGCCCTTGGCCGAGACCACCGCGATGACATGGGCACGAGTCTTGGCGGGACGACCTTGGGGCAGCACCTGACGCAGCACCTCTGCGTTATGGGCCTGCGCTTCTGCCTGGCGTGCCAAGGCAACTTCGACGAGCAAATGGCGAAGCGACGTGCCGGGCAACGAATTTTTGACGGGGGCCTGCATAGCGTCTTCTGGCTCGGGCTCGCGCGGAGCCTCAGTTGCCGTCAGCGGCGACTCTGCAGGCTCGATCAACGGGGCAGCTGCGTCGGCGACAGGCACAGGCACAGGCACAGGCACAGGCACAGGCTCGGCCGCCACTGGCACGAGTGTCAATGGCCGCTCCTTGTAGTCGAATCGGCTGTTGAACTCCAGGTAGCTGTCCGCACTTGCGCCGAACCTATTGAATAGGTTGGAAATATCGTCTGTACGATTCATAAGAGTCTACCCGGCGCGCTTGCGATTTAAGGAGCAAACAGCTCGAGATGATCCATCACGGCGAGCCATCAAAATGTTAGTGCCAATATTTTGAATGCAATAAGTGTAATATTTGATCGCGATTAAAAAAACCTTTTTTATAGCCATATTTTTGACGTCAGACACTCCTTAAAATTACGGGCAGTAACTATTCGGTTTGCTTCTCAAGGGATCAGTCGCCGCGAAAAAACCACGGGCTTCAGCGGCGCGGTATTATCCGGCAACCCCCTCAGAAACTCACATACATTGCGCCCGATGGCGGATCAAGAGACGGACGGGCAATGGACAAATTACGAAGGACAAGCAAGCAATTAGTGGACCATTTTGAACTTCACTAGTTGCCTCCTATTCGGAGCTTACATATATACGTTTTAAATCAATATCTTAGTTATTTGTAAGCAACCGTCATTGAAATGACGTTGGCCAAACCGGTGTCGCCACGTCAAATATCAGTGCGTGGCAGTCCAGACGCACCACTACTGGCGCGCCGTTGGCTATGCTGCTCACAGCATGATGCGGGTTAACTCTGAGGGATGACTTATGTTCCATGTACAACGCGATGCAGATGGACTGGTTGTACGCGTAGAAGCCGAAGCGTTCGCTGATTCAACGGAGACGCTGCCGGCCGACCACGCCGATCTCAAGGATTGGGCAGCCAGCCAGAAACTGGCCTCCAACCTGCAGCGCTTGAAGCAAAGCGACCCGGAAATGATCCGGGTTCTCGACGACTTGATTCAGGTACTGATCGACAAAGGCGCCATCCGCGTGACGGACCTGCCGGTAGCGGCACAAGCCAAATTGATGGACCGTTCTCAAGCCCGTGAAGAACTGGGTGGCTTGAGTCGCCTGGTGGGGGATGATGAGAACGGGCTGATCTGAAATCGAGCCCGTGGAAAGTTTGTCGCGCGTCCGGAAAATGTTTCAGCTTGCCTGATTACTCCCATGGCCGGGGTTCGCCGAACAACCGGCCCTGAACGCCGTAGACCCCCATCTCACGAATCACCGACAACTCACCTTCGGTCTCGACTCGTTCGGCAATCAGCGGAAGATCAATGCTGTGTGCCGCCCGCTGGATCGCCTCGATGAACAGGCGTTTGTCACTCTCGACGTCAATTGCCCGAATGTAGCTGCCATCAATTTTCAGATACGCCAGACCCAGCCGCGCCAGGTTGCCGATCATGCTGAAGCGCCCACCAAAATGTTGCAGGCTCAGCGAAAAGCCCATCTCGCGAAGTCGCCGGGTCAGTTGCTCCAGTACCGCTTGATCAGGCAGCTGCTCTTCGCCGATTTCCAGGGTCAGACGCGGGCCGAGGCTGGAATGCGTGCGCAGGATCTCGAAGACTTTATTCTGCGCCTGGGTATCGGCCAAGGTTGCCGAGGACAGGTTCAGTGCCAGTGACTCTTCGTGCCCGTCCATCTGCTCCAGCACTAGCTCAAGCATCAGCAGGTCGAGACGCGCCGTCCAGCCAAAACGCTCCAGCCAAGGCAGGAAACGTCCGGCGGGAATGGTCTGGCCCTGGTCGTCCAACAGCCGCGACAACACCTTGTAATGCAGCACCAGCTGCGTGTCCTGAGCCGCGACTACCGGCTGGAAATACAACTCGAAACGCCGCTGACTCAGCGCCTGGTCAAGCAATCCGTGCCAGGCATGGTGATCATCACCGACGCCGGCCGAGAGGCTATGTTCCAGGCAGGCCCAGTTCTGCTCCCCCTGCCCCTCGGCTTGCGACAATGCCTGATCGCCAAGGCTGAGCACGGCTTGCGGTGAATCACCATGGGCGAACGGCGCCAGCCCAATGGAGGCCACGGTCGGTACATCGGTTGCGCCTGTGGCATGCAGGCTCGCCAGGGCGCTGTCGAGATTCCGGGCCAGCTGCAGCGCTTCTTCGCGCACCAGCCCCGGCGCCAGTACGGCAAATTCGCCGCCGCGTATACGAGTGACCAGATCCCGGGTCTCCGGGTACTTGGCGCACTCCCGGGACAATTGGTCGCCCACGGCTTTAAGCACTTCATCGGTACGCTGGCCGCCAAGTCGCTGGTTGAGTCCGGCGAGATCCTTGACTCGCAGCAGCAACAGATAACCGGAGCTGGCCTGCTCCGGATTACTCACTCGCGCATTCAGCTGCATTTCGAAATAGCGCCGGTTGGCCAGTCCGGTCAATGTGTCCTGATAGGATTCGGTCCGCAGCTTTTCGCTGCGCTCGGCCTGCTCCTGGAACAGCGCCTTGAGTTTCTCGACCATCTGGTTCATGGCCTGCACCACCCGACGCAGTTCGGGGGTGCGCGGTAACTGCGGCAGGCTGAGGAACTCCCGTCGGGCGATGGCGTGGGATTGCTCGACCATGTAATCCAGCGGCCGCAACTGCCGCCGCAGCAATAGCGCACCGAGCACCGCACTCACGGCGCCGCAGATCAGCAGCCAGCCAAGGCTGCCCAAGGCGCTCTGCCACAACTTGGCCAGTGCGAACATCGGATGGCTGACCACCTCGACCCGCGCTGCCTGCTCCCAGCCACGGCTGACGATGGCATCGCCGCCAGCAGCCTCAAGGCCAATCATTTTGACGAACCAGTCGGGTACATTGTTGACCGCAGGGATGCCGGTGCGCTCGACCAGGGCCTGATCGGTCTTCAGGTCGACCACGCGGATGCTCGCGTAGTAGCCACTGTCAAAGATCGAGCTGACCAGTAACTCGACCATCGCCGGGTCGTCGATGTTCGGCGTCAAGGACAATGCAAGCGCGGTCGCGGCGTCCTGCGCATGGGAGCGCAACTGATTGACGTACTGGGTGCGCGAGCTTTCCAGACTGACCATGAAGCTGCCGGTAAAAGCGACGACCAGGAATAGACAGATAGCAATCAGCAGTTGTTTGAACAAAGACATCTGAGGGCATGCTCCTAATGAGTCGTCTCGACCGGGAATCCTTCGGCCTGCATTTTTTTCAATACATCCTGCCAGCGTGACAGGCGCTTGGTATCGCCGACCTTCTGGTTGCTCTTGGCGCCCGACAACCACATCCCTTCTGCATTGAAAGAGTAGACCGGCAACAGATCCGGTCGCTGGCTGGCCGGTTTGATAGCGTCGATCAAGCTGTCGAGCACCAGAGGCATGGCCTCCGGGCTGGCGTAGTAGGTCAGCACCATGTGCGCACGATTCTGGGTCAGCGCCTTGACGTAGGTAATACGCAGCTTTTCACTGGCAACCCCGAGATGGCGCAGACTGAAGTACTTGGCTATAGCGTAGTCTTCACAATCACCAGCGCCCTTCCACAGCGCCTCGATCGGGGTTTCCCAGTAGTCGACCTGCCCCCACAGATCAATGTCTTCAACGTACCGTAGCTGTTTGTTGAAGAAGCGATTGACCACATCGAGCTTGTCCTTCTCGCTGAGCTGCTTCTGGCTGACCAGCAAGTTCTGCCAGTCATCAATGCGACGCTGACCTTCGCCAAGAGGCCCATACAGCGCCTGCGCCCTCTTGCTGATCTGAGAAAAGTCCCAGTCGGCGCTCAGACTGCCGAGCAGGACGCCAGCCAGCACAAATGCGCAGCACAGCCAGCGTAGAATCCGTGGGAGGGCTAAACGTACCAACAATTACTAAGCATCCAGAGAGGGCAGGAAGAATGGGCGGTCTGAATGCTGAAGGTTAGTCCGGGAAAAAACAATGTCACGGTGAGATCATTGCCGCCGCGCTAAACTTCTGGGAACTATCGATTGTTTGACAACTAGTCAGGCAGTTACTAGTGTCATTTTGGATCCAAAATCATCTGAATCAAGGTGCGTAGTTGTGACACAAAAGCCCAACCCTCTTAGCAGTATCAAGGTCAACGGGCCGATTCCCGCGCACCTGGCGCGGTCGGTGATTGAACAGACCCTGCGCTCGGCCATTCTGGATGGGCGCATTCCTTGTGGTACCGCACTGCGCCAGCAAGATCTGGCAGACCTGTTCGGCGTCAGCCGTATGCCGGTGCGCGAAGCCTTGCGCCAGCTCGAGGCGCAGGCACTGCTCAATGTGATCGCCCATAAAGGGGCCGTCGTCGCGCCGCTGGTCCAGGGCAATGCCGTGGAAACCTATGCGCTGCGCAACCTGCTGGAATCGGAAGCATTGCGCCTTTCGATCCCATTGCTTCAGGACGTGGACATCGAGCAAGCCGAAGGTTACATCGGCGAACTTGAAACAGAACACGACTACAGCGAAATTGGCCGTCTCAATCGCCTGTTCCACATGACGCTATACAGCAGGGCGCCCAATCGCCTGCTGTTGAGGCTGGTCGAGGACGGGTTGAATGAAGAGGAGCGCTTCCTGCGCTTCAATCTGGAAGCCATGGGTCTGGGCAAGCTGTCCCAGGACGACCACCAGGCGCTGTTGCGTGCCGCCAGGGAGCGGGACGTCGAAGGCTCAGTACAACTGCTCGAAAATCATCTGAACCGGGCAGTCGAGGTCATCACCCGCTACCTCGAAAGCCCTGAAGCCCACGCCAGAAAATCCTCCACCTGATCGTTTAGTGGCCCTGAAACGACAAAACCCCTGTATGCGCTAGCAGACAGGGGTTTTGGAATTCAATCTTGACGATGACCTACTCTCACATGGGGAAACCCCACACTACCATCGGCGATGCATCGTTTCACTGCTGAGTTCGGGATGGGATCAGGTGGTTCCAATGCTCTATGGTCGTCAAGAAATTCTGTGTGCCGGACCGTCTGTAATGACGTGCCAGCGAATTCTTGATGTTTCTACTTTAAAGACAAAACCCCTACCTGCATGCGCAGATAGGGGTTTCGGAATTTAATCTTGACGATGACCTACTCTCACATGGGGAAACCCCACACTACCATTGGCGATGCATC
>Ga0160460_100238_pt1 | contig 49821 bp, 42 predicted proteins | sample HID1973M_E6MG_FD_108238 | JGI IMG/M metagenome (GOLD analysis project Ga0160460, IMG submission 108238) | Enriched mosquito-associated microbial communities from UW Madison campus, WI, USA - HID1973M_E6 MG | ecosystem: Host-associated > Arthropoda: Insects > Digestive system > Unclassified ... | reverse complement strand
TCAACGGTAGGCTTCGCGACGAGTGCCTCAACACCCACTGGTTCTTGTCTTTGGACGACGCCAGGATCAAGACCGAGGCGTGGCGTACGGACCCAACGAGAGCCGACCTCACACATACCTAGGCCTCGTGGACAAATTTGAGCCAGTACCTGGCGGTCGCGAGATGGACCATGCCGAGGAAGCTGTTGGCCAGTTGATCGTATCGGGTGGCGATGGCCCGGTTGACTTCAGGTGACCAAACATGCGCTCGATGCGATTTTGCTGCTTGTATAACGCGCGGTCATGTTCGATCTTCACGCGACGGTTTGAGCGGCCGGGGATGACGGCCTCGATCTTCCTGTCTGCGAGGTCGGTTCTGATGGTGTCGGCGTCGTAACCTTTGTCGGCGAGCAGCGCTTTAGGCTGGCGCTCAGGCAGACCTATCAGCGCGTCATATGCCTTGCAGTCTGCTGCTTCTCGAACCGTCAGGTGGAAGGCGAGCGGTCGTCCCAGGGCGTCAGCCAGGCAGTGAAGCTTACTGGTGAACCCGCCCCGCGAGCGGCCAAGAGCGCGTCGATGAGTCCCCCTTTTCCGCCCGCTGCCGAGACATGGGCGCGAACGGTGGTACTGTCGATGCTGTAGTGACCGCTGTCTGCCATTATCTCGGCGAGCGTTACAGCCACCGTTTTCCAGACCCCGGCTTCGCTCCAGCGGCGGAACCGGCGATAGATGGTGTTCCAGCTACCGTATTTGGACGGAACATCCCGCCATGGCGCTCCGCGTCGGAGCCGCCAGAGTATGCCGTTGATGATCGATCGGTTTTTGCTCGGGACGTCTGTCTCGGCCACGGTTCTCAGGCTCGATCGGCAGCAAGTCTTTCAGCACGCGCCATTCAGCTTCAGTGAGATCGCCCCGGCTCAAGCCTACCTCCAAAAAGCAGCCTTGAATCAATCAACAGCGCGCACGTCAATTGCGTCCTCGTCGAATAGACGGCAAAACATGATCCATGGCAAAGCCAATACCCACGAGATTTAGCGTCCTTCCCGAAAATGAGGCTGCGGCCATCGCGCACCTCGAAGCACGCGGCTATTCCCCGATGGCCATCGAAAGGATGATGGTGGGTTGAGCGTATTGATCTTCAGGCCGCTTCTTGACGATCAGATGTTTGGGCTGGTCCAAGCTTTGCTGGTGCATCTGAGCGCCAAGAGCGGCATCGTTATGGGCAATCAGCCGCTGTTCGTATCAAAGCTCGATCACTGACCTGAATTTGTCCACGCCGCCTAGGGTTTATGACTCCGGCCGAATTTGCTTCATCGGCCGCGGTTAACCCCGGCCGATGAAGCGCCAGATCTCTTTTTCTGGCCGGCTACATTCCGGGGACTGGGGCAAGAAGGAGCGTGTCTCCACTTCTGACGGATAACAGTCAGGGGTGCACATCAATTTTGTCCACTGGCGAGTGCCGATTATTTGGCATAGAAAAGTTGTCAGAGCCGATTTTCTTCTCTTATATTTTGATACAAATTCGCACAGCGTAATTAACTCTATTCAATAGAGGCGCTGGATGTGTAAGAAAATATTCGTCAACAGCCTGCTTTGACCCTTTCCAGTGCCCGTAGTCATCTATAATAAGAACTCCTCCCGAAACAAGGCGAGGGTAAAGAAGCTCTAATTCAAGTTTAGTTGAATCGTACCAATCGGTGTCCAGGCGTAGAATCGCAATTTCGTCCGGAACATTTTCGAATATAGTCTCTCTAATGTCACCTTTAATAAAGTTCATTTGTGGCGAGCTGAAATTGAATTGATTAAATGTCTTTGTCACATCGTCCATATTAGCGTAACACCACTTGCCATCATCCGAGAAACTCTCAATATATTCTCTTGCATAAACTCCACCGATATCAATGTCATTATCGCCAGGCGGGGTCATGCCTTCGTAGGTATCGAAAAGATGAAAGCGCCGTGCGCTATCCCCTAAAGTAGCAAAAGTTAGGGCTGCGAGCAGGGCGCTTCCACCGCGCCAGACGCCGCATTCGACAAAGTCACCAGGCAAATTTCTTTTGGCTATGTATTCCGTCGCTTTATAAAGCGCGAACATCGTTTCCTTGGAAGTCATAGTATAAGGTCTAGCGGCCAGAAAATGCTGGGTAAATACGGGATCTTGATCGATATCTATTATCGGCTGATCGTCAATTTCGGCAGCATGCCGAGACGAATAACTGACAAGTCGCGGTGTCAACGTCATTGTGTTTTTTCCGGTGCCGAATTTAGAGGCCGCCATAATAGTACGAACGCGAGATCCACTCCCTTCCTTCCTCGACAAAAGGTGCCGACGGATCAGGTAGGCTCATACCCAGTAGTAGGTCGTTAATCGCAGCCGGAGAAGAGATGAGGCTGCAATCTATGGTTTTTCCAAATCCAGTGGCTTTGATTCTGGCTGCCGGGGCACCAAAATCAAACGATACCGGAAAGATCTGATTGTCGAAAGCGTGGTCTAGCGCGTAACAAAATGTTTCCGGCCACACTGAGGCAAAGAACGCAAGATCGCTGGGTTCCTCCCAGAAAACCTCCGCAAAACGATCGTCTTGATAGGGCCCTGTTATGGTGATGTTCGAGAATGAGGCCTGTGACTCGAAGTCGGTGTAACCATACACGATGAAGCGCAGTGGCAGTTTTCTGATGGTGGCGTCGACGCTCATTGCACGTAGGAGGCGTGAGCCTTTGTGTGGGCCGATCGCGCCGATGAACCCCACTGTGCGATAGTTCTCAGGCTGGCGTGTAGTTACAGGTATTTTGACGTTCTGAGCGGCCGGATGTGGGCGTTCAATAAATTGGTACTGAAAGCCTCCTTTGGCGCGCAAACGCTTGGCGACATCTTCCGATGGGACAATGATGTGACGCGCTTCGTCGAGCACCTTCCGGTAAAGGCTGATCCATTTGTCGAAATCGACGTTCTCGAATGGCGTGCCACTGCGATCAATACAAATCCGGCAGTAGGCGGCTGATGGCGTGTTGCAATAGCTGCCGCCCCAGTCGATCATGTTGATACGAGGGCAGATCGGAGCATAATCATGCACCGTAACATCATATCGCAATCCTGCGAGTTCGATCGCGCGGAGCATGTTGTGGACTTCGATATCATCGAAGCCAATAATTGAGTGAACGTGGACGTGCCCAAGATCCAGTGCCTTTAGCAGCAGTGCCGTTGCTTCTACGTCGTTCCAATCAATCTCGGGTAGGTTCGGATAGTCGTCGCTTATAGGGACTTTTAATGGATGGCGGCGACCGGTTTTTGAAGAGGCGCACACCATAGTCGGCACGTCTTCTGTATATAAAAAGTTCACTAAATCATTGATATGGCGTTCGATTCCGCCGCCCCAGCCATGCTCGATCATCAGCACGCCCCTGCCACTGCTGAAGCGGGAAAACCGTCCGATGTCGATTTGCGCGCGGCCTTCTTTCATCGGGTCGCGTTTTATGTAGTCGTCTATGAGGCTGTCATAGCGGGGGTGGGCGGCGAGTAGTCTGCGAAGGCCCTCCCGTTTTGCCAGACTAGCGCCGGCCGCGAACGAAATTTCGCCGGTGTGCCGCACAAAGGTATCGAGAGCAGCTATATTTAACCAGCCGTGCTCGATGGCGCGCATGCAAAAATCGTTTTCCTCACCATATCCCTTTCCAAACAAATCGGCATCAAGAAATCCAATTTCATTTATGGTGAGTCGTCGGATATAGAAGCAAAATCCTACTCCCGTTGGAACAACTACATTTTTCCCCGAATTTTTATCTTTGGCAATTCTGTCGATATCAGGAAAGTCAACGCCAATATTCTGAGGATTTGAACGAAGAGTGTGCGGATAGCTAAAAATTGTGGCATTGTTGGATAGTGGCGTAACGGTTGCTACACGGTCGAGGCTATAGGCTTGAGACCGCAGTCGATCGATCCAGTCGCCATACACGATGGTATCGGAATTCAGAAGAATGACATCTCGTGCGACGCTGAGTTGCATTCCTCGATTTACGGTTCCGACGAAGCCAAGGTTGTATTCATTTCTAAATAATTGAATTAGTCCCTGCTCTGCAAGTTTTAGTAGTTCTTTGGATAGCTCGGGCTCTGGGCTTTCATCATCCATAACAATCAGACGGTAAGGGGTGCTCACATGCGCACGCAGCACGGATTCAATGCATGCCAATGTATCGTCAATACCTCGATATACGGGGATTATGACATCAACTGAAGCTGAGGTGTCATTCGCCGCCTCTGCTTGGTTCATCCCATCGCGGAAATGCTCGGTGAAAGTCGCCCAGGTCTCGGTGGAGGGGGCTCGAGGTCTGGCTGCACGCGGGGATCTTGAGAGGGCCGCGCGTCGCCCTTCCTGTCGGCCATAGCCGATATAATGGACAAGCGGGTTTATACCTGCGTCCGCGACATCGGAATTGACTTCTACGTAGTAGGCGGGATCGAACCGCCTTGAGGGGCTAATGCGACGTGAAAATCCAACCTCAAGGTAGTGACGGGCAGCAGCGTGCTTGTTTTCGAATATCAGACCCGATTCTTGGGAGTAATGATCCAGTTCGAATAAATCGGAATTTACAAGAAGTTCAATATTTTCGCGGGTCATTATTTGCGCTCCGTACTCATGTTTCGCTTAATCCATCGCGCAATTTTTTTGAAAATATTTCTTCCGTTTCGACTTTTTAACGCGGATATTTCATTGGTTATATTGATAAATCGGTCATCTAGGCTCTCGATTTTCAGTGCAAATTGACCTCGACTTTCATATCGATCAAATAATGACGCTCGAAGAGACGTTATTTCCGCTTTCAGTTGCGCGATCGTTACATCGATTTCTTCGCGGGATTCGGAAATTTCCTTCCGAAATTTATCCAATTCTGTGCGAGAATCCTGTAAGTATTTATGTGTTTTGCCTACGTCGCCGCGTACTTGATCAAAAGCGGTGCGCAAATGCTCAATGTCGGCGCGCGCTTCGCTAATAGACTCATTTTCTTTTTCGACGGTGTCTTCCCAGGTGGCTTTCATTTTATCAAGACTGTGCCAAATATGATGAATCTCCTCCATGGAAGCGTGGTTCTCTTCTTGGTTGGCTGTCGTGGCAGCGGCGAGAGCCTTTTGCGCCTGATTTCTTTCCTGCACGACTATCGTTGATACGCGGTCATGATCTGTAAGATCACCGTATCGCGGCATTTCTGCTATTAGGCGAGCGAGCTCGTCGACGTTAGCTATGGCAGCGACGTATGCACCCGGCGTGCTTACGGGAACGGTGCTCAAATCAGGTACGAAAAGCAATCCGCATTCCCGCGCGACGCCAAATATGTTCTCCGTTGCACCACGATAATTTTCCGGATCAAACGCCGGAAAGCTGCAGAAAAATGGCTTGTATTCGAGGCTCGTGAGCATCGTCATTATGGGCAATGAGGACGAAAGATTGAGTACTTCGATCATGATGATTGGCCGCAGCTTCTTGACCGTTTCCAGTCCTCCTTGCAGCGCCGCCATCTCTCCGCCCTCAATATCGAGCTTCAGCAACGAAAGCCGTTGTAGGTCCAGCGAATCCAACGTGATCATCGGAGTCCGCAATCCGCTTCCATCGTTCCCGTTGATGGGGAGCGGTTGAATGATGCCGGTATTCTGAGGTCTCCCAGGATTGACACGATCGACAACACAAATGCCGGCCGCGGCGCCCACTGCGGCACTGACCACCTTGACCTGCTTCAGCGCATTCTTCTCTACATTTTTTTGAAGAAGTGTTGAGACTTCCGGCGAGGCTTCGATCGCAACGACGCATCCCTCTGGCCCACATGCGTCAGCAAAAGCCATTGTGTGGGTGCCGATGTTGGCGCCGCCGTCCACAACCGTATCGCCGAGTACGATAAACTGTCTCAAGAATTGAATCTCTGACGTTGCCCAGCCTCCGTAAAGGCGAAGGGCGTCGCCTATCGGCGCGTCGAAGCCAAAGTAGGAAATTTCTCCATATTGTGTGTCTGCGGTGAGGATCGTTTCCGTGGTGGGCATAGCTTGCTCCAATAATGAGGTTTGCGCAGGCCCAACAGCGCTAAATAAGTCAAGTGCCCATTCGGTCGAATGTCAAGGCGAGCACTGAGGGAAGCGCGTTCCTCGTTCGCACTCATCCAAGCTTCGATCTGCGCTGAACGCTTCGGCCATTGGCATTATTACGTCTGCCAATTGGATCAGAGAGGGGGGGGGCACCTTGCTGGCGTGAGAGGCTTGGTGCGCGTTGCTGCAACCTCTTCAGTAGTTTTCCTCAATGGCGCGCAAAGCCATTGTCGAGGCTGGCGCAGGCATATCTGTCGATATCCGCGCTAGTCATGATGCCAGCCCGTTGACTTTCTTGCGAACGTCTCCCTGCGCCCCGAGCAGCCTTCCTCATTATGGAATGCTCAGAAGCGGCTTCCCCCAAAGCTTCTGCTCGACGTGAGCGCGGCCATGTTTGAGGCGGTTGCGGAAGTCGACACTGCGAGGTTCATGCTCATCCTGCATAATTACCTGTTCTAGCGCGGGCAGTGCTACCGAAGCAAACATTGGGCGCGCGAGGAACAGTTTGTTTGCTATATACGCAAACGGAACAAGACTCCGGGATGATGCAAAAAACGCATGAACTCCTTGATTTACTCCGAACGTCACTGGATTGATGAAGTCGTCAACCGAAACAATTCCTTCTGGGGCCAGAATTTCTTCGCACAGTCGCAGGTCCCAAACAACGTCCTCAAATTCATGTGATCCATCCACGCTGATAAAGCGTGGTTTTTTCCTGCCAAGTGCCGACAAAATATCTGAGGGAACGAGATCCGTGGACGGAACCGGCAAAAATGCATACTCAGGCGCGTCAGGAAATCCAGCCGCTATCTCCGTTCGAACTTGATCCATCCCTACGTATTGAAATGTGTCGATACCCAGCACAGCGTCCCCGGTGCGGGCCGCACTTTCAAGTAGCAGCGAGAAATAGCGTCCTCTGAAAACGCCAATCTCGACCAGCGGTCCTCGAACGCCCTTTTGCTCTTGCCACCACAAAAGATCCAAAGAGCGTAGGGCTGCATAATCTTCTAGCCAACCTTCAAGGCGATGAACTGTATTCTGCAAAAAATCATATTTATTTGGATGCATTTTGCTATTTCCAGAAATGGCCATGTTGCGGAAAAAATAAAACGGTTGGTTAATGGGGAGGTTCGAGCCTTTTGAATATAGAATTAATTTTCGACTCCCGCTTACTGCTATGAAACCTCATGAAAGCCAACGGAAAGGTTGTGTAACCACTCCCGCTCTCTCGCGGAGTGCGGAACGAATTTCATAGACGAAGCTAGAGATGCTGCAATCCTAAAGTCGGTGAAAAGAGACCTACGCGCGTGCTGGGGAAACGAAAAGGTCGCAATGGATCGGCGCCGCGCAAGGGCGCAAATTGGTTCGCTATCTTCCGCGAAGGCGCAGCCAGGGCGGGGCGTGTTTTTTTATGTTGCGTGCAGATATCCAGTCACGGAGCAGTCTAATTGCGAGCATTGGATCGTGTAGTGGTGCCTTGCGTAATAGGCGCATGAGGCAGTCTCTGATCTCCCTATCGCCAATCATTTCCCAGTCCACTTGGTCATAAATGTGAGCAAATTCTGCTACGCCTTCAACATCTATCATATTGAAAATACCGTGAAAGCCGAATGTTTGGCGCGCTGGGGTGACCCGTTCAAAGGCAAATGCATCGGCGATGGACGGCGGCGCGAAGCGGACGCCAAATTCCTCCTCCAGTAATTGGCGATGGGTACGGCAAATAGTAAGATCTTCCGCTCCAGAAAGCGTAATCTTGGGACTTTGACATGCGGTTAGCAGCCGGCGTGAGCGAAGGGAAAAGCCGCCATTTCCGACCACATGAGAGTCCGCGAAATGGGGCCATCGGGATCCGACGTAATCATACGCCAAAAAGCCGTCCGACCATGCAGTTCCGTCTAGCACGTAGCCATCCCATTGCACAATGAGAGCGAAATCCGCTTCGATAAAATCGGCCAATTTTTTCAGTATAAAATACGAATATTGCTCAGAACTATGAAGACGGTTGATAGAAATGTGTTTAATTTCTTTTGGTAAAGAAACATTTCTGGCATGAGTAAAAAATTTAACATCAGAGAAGTGAGCTTGCGTCATACTTTTTTCTATGGCGCGCAAGGTTGGTAAAAATTGGATCGAACTAATTGCGACGAGTTCGACGCGATCAAGTGATATTGGTTGGCTAATCACAGTCTGATCGACATTTGTTCGCAGTTATAGTCGAGATTGGTGTTCCAATTTGGGTCGCGGGCATGATTTGTATTCCAGCGCGATTGTAAAACGCTAAGCTCCTGGCGATAGCGCGCAACATTCTCAGGAGCCAAATCGTTACCCCGTGATTTTGATTCATGATGAATTGCGATCGCGTGCGGCGTATAAATATTTACGTAGCCGGCTGCATGCAACTTTAGGCACAAGTCGACATCGTTGAAGGCCACGGCAAAATTCTCCTCGTCAAAGCCGCCAACCTCTATAAATTTGTCGCGGGCGACAAGTAAGCAGGCTGCCGTTACGGCGCTCATCTCCCGTTGCACATTTGGTTCGGAGTGAAAATCTTCGCTTTCGTTGACAAGGTGCTTATGAATATGGCCTGCTGCGCCTCCAATGCCGATTGCAACTCCGGCATGCTGCAGCGTGTTGTCGGGGTACAGTAGTTTTGCGCCCACGGCGCCAACGTGCGGGCGGATGCCATGACCCACCAGCGCCATAAGCCAAGTCGGATCGGGGAATTCGATGTCGTTATTAATAAAGCAGAGGAGTGGTGTGGTTGTGGCCTTCGCCGCGCGATTGTTCATCGCGGCGAAGTTGAATGGCCCTGGATGCGGTAAAATCTGAATGTTGCGGCGGCTCAGTGTTTCGAGGAACTCCAGAGCAGCCGGATCGGTGGTTCCGTTGTCGATGACAACAATATCGAGGTTGGGGTAGTCAGTCGCTTCCAAACCCGCGAGACATTGCCGCAATAATGTTAGCTGATCTCGCGTCGGAACGATTGCCGTGACCCGCGGAAACGTAGATGGAATGGGCCAGTCAATCCGCCGCGTTCCAGCGAAGCCGGCCCTTACCACCGTACCGGCAGGTAGATAGGTGGAGAGTAGCGCGCGAACATCAGCGTCGTCGTTGCACACGGAGCTGGAGGCGCGATGGCATAGGACTGACGGTATGTGAACCACGGTGCCTTGGGGATGCGCAAGGGCGGTCGCGTAGACCAGCGTTTGGGCCGGTTTTTCAGGGGAGAGGGGACGAGGGAGCGACGCAAGGTCCGGAATGCTGGAAATGGGAAGAGCGCATGCGGCTGAAACAAAATCCTGACAGAGAAATTGCTCGAGGTTCCAGTCGGGCTTGAACCAAGGATAATTTCGCCGTCGGTTCGAATCTATCTGATCTTCGTCTCCATATATGAGCACTGCGTTAGGTTGTTCGCGCCAAGCGTGCAAATATGCCGCGGGCGCGACGTCTGAAAGCTGGTCTCCCGCATGAAGCGGGACGAGTAGTGCAAGAGGGGTTTCTATCCGACAGGAGTGAATGAACATATCGAACTCCCGCCAGTTCATTTGGTGTTGTCCCATATCGCTCTCGGCTGATTGCCCGTGCGAGGAAAGCAGGATTAGGTCGAGCCTGTCCCGAAAACCGAAAACGCTTTCTCGGGATCGCGCAAGCATTTCTGGTGTGGTGTGGTGATCCGTCACTAAGCAGACGATCATACGGGGAGCGCGCGGGCCTATGTCGCACGTCTGCAGGGCTTTGTTCCGCAGTGGTTCCGCTTTTTGAAGCCATATTTGGTAGAGGAACGGTAGTTCGGCAGTGGAGCGGCGCAACGTGTTCATTGCGCGGACCTTCTTGCCTGTCAGCCGGGAGCAAAGCGCGCGGAAGGCCGAGCGGGGGCGATGCCATAAAGCAAGCAGGAAAAGAGAGGTGCTGACTGGAAAACGTGCGAAAATCCTAATAAGGGACGTCCAACCAGCGTTACCTACCGAGGTCCATGCGTTTGGAGTCGGCGCTTTAGTGTGCATGTCGACTGACCCATTTTTACTGAAACAATAATAGCTTGGAATCGCCCTATGTCGTTTCGGCGGTGGCTGCTCCCGGGGGCATTGATCAAGGTCGAGTATTTGTGCAAGGGACTGAAAGCCCGCATAGCGGTCCTTCCTTGATGCGACAATTGGGATTTTTTGCAGATGACGTCCATGCACTTTTCTATCGGTTTATGTGTTCGGATGTGCACGGTTTCGGTCCTCGGCGTCGCGCTGGCGGGCTGTGCGACAATGCCCGCGAGCGGTCCAGAGACGTCCGTTATCAGCAACACTGAAGGGCAGCCTGTGGCGGGCGCCAAGGTGAGCGTGGTCACGGTTACGGACGCGGTGATTGGCAAACTTAAGGCAATTGACCCGCCGTCGAACTTTCTGGAAACGTTCGGCGACGTAGGGCCAAATGGTAACATTGTGGGGCGGGGTGATGGTCTGTCGATTACCATTTGGGAGGCTCCGCCCGCAGTCCTATTTGGCACTGCTATGTCATCTCCTACTGGAGGAGGGCAAGCGGTGGTAGCCAATGCGGCCAATGTTCGTCCGACGGACTTACCTGCCCAGATCGTTGGGACCGACGGAAAAATTGAAGTTCCATTTGCTGGTAGCGTTCAGGCCGCTGGCCGCACTACTCAAGATATAGCACAGGACATTGTGTCGCGTTTGCAGTCTAAGGCGCACGATCCGCAGGTTATTGTCCGGATTTCTGAAAACTCTACAGCGAATATTACGATTGTTGGCGAGGTGGCGAATAGTGTCCGCATGCCCTTAACAGCAAAGGGCGAACGATTGCTCGATGCTCTTGCAAGCGCTGGCGGTGTGAAGCAGCCGGTTGGGAAGATGACTGTTCAAATTACTCGCGGGCAGAGAGTGGAGGCTATGCCTCTTCAAGCCGTTATCAGAGATTTCAGGCAGAATATTCGGTTGAAAGAGGATGATGTTGTCACCCTGCTGTTTCAACCTTACAGCTTTACGGTTCTTGGGGCTGCCAAAAGCAACCAGGAGATTCCATTCGAGGGGACGGGACTTACCCTTTCCCAAGCCTTGGGTCGTATGGGGGGGCTTGAAGATCAACGTGCCAATCCGCGCGGCGTTTTCATTTTTCGGTTCGAGGAGCCGGGGCTTTTGCGTGGTGATCACCAGCCGGAGGCGCTTGGAGCTGACAGAAGAACTCCTGTCATTTATCGCGTAGATATGAGGGATCCTAAGACGCTGTTTGTTGCGCAATCTTTCCCTATTAAGGACAAGGATGTGATCTACATTAGCAATGCTCCGCTAGCGGATTTCTCTAAATTCCTCCAGGTGGTGTCGCAGATCGTCTATCCCATCGCGGCGATCGAGAATGCGGTAGTGTTCTAACGTCGGTGGTGGCCAATGCATTCCGCGACGAAACACTTCTCGACGTAAGCCGGCTAGTCTGGCGAGCGTGGCGCGGGATGCTGCCTACAGGTATCGATCGCACGTGTCTTGCTTACGTTGCCCATTATCGGAGGAGGGCACAGGCGGTCCTTCAGTGGGGCAGCGTAACGCGTGTGCTGTCGCCTGAGCAATCGTACGAATTGTTCGATATTCTCTTGGATCAAGGTCAGGAGGACGTGTCTGCGAAGCTCCGCCCACTTGCCCTGCGTAGTCTTGGGGGATTGCTGTTTGGCAGGACAATTCGAGGTCAGGTCGAACGGCGGGTCTACCTCAATGTCGGTCATACTGGGCTGGATATGCCGGGCCATGCGCGCTGGCTCGCCAGAGCTAATGTTCGGCCAATCTACTTTCTTCACGATCTCATTCCGTTGACCCACCCCGAATATTGTCGTGGCGGCGAGCAGCAGAAGCACCTTAGGCGGATGGTGGCTTTGGCCGGACACGCCGAGGGCGTGATTACAAACAGCCACGATACCCTCGCAGAACTGACCAAGTTCGCCAGGCAGCAACGGGTGTTGAACATGCCGCCTGGCATGGTGGCTCCGCTAGGCGCAGATGCTGCAGGTACCGTTCCGAAACTTGTGCCAAGCGCCCTGTCGGATAAGGCCTATTTCGTGATGCTGGGTACGATTGAGGGCCGCAAGAACCATCTGCTGATGTTGACGCTCTGGGCCGAACTCGCGCGGCGCCTCGGCTCGGCCTGTCCGCAACTGGTTATCATCGGCCGCCGTGGCTGGGAATGCGAGCAGGTCGTCGATATGCTGGAACGCAGTGAGGCGATCCGCGGGCATGTCGTCGAGCTTTCGCAGTGCGGCGACGCCGTGCTCAGCGCCTATCTGCGCGGTGCACGAGCGCTGCTTTTCCCCTCGTTCGTGGAGGGGTACGGCCTGCCTCTGGTCGAGGCGCTGGCCTGCGGCACGCCCGTGATCGCAAGTGACCTGCCCGTATTCCGGGAGTTGGCAGGTTGCGTGCCCGACTATCTCAGCCCGATAGATGGTCTCGGCTGGACGCAGGCGATCGAAAATTATGCTCAACGGAACAGCGTGCGCCGTAGCGCGCAACTTGCTCGGATGTCCGGCTGGTCTCCTCCCACCTGGGAGGCGCATTTCGACAAGGTCGATCGTTTCCTTGACCAGATCGCGGCTACTCCGCCGCGATCTGCACTGGCGCCCAGCGACTGACTCTATCCCCGGCGAGCCGCTCGATTGCGGACTCGACGAGGATCTTCGTCGCCGTTTCGCTGGCGAGGCCGCCATAGATCAGGCAGCGATCGTAGAGCACGCGGCGGAACGCGTCGAAGACCTTGCTGTCCGGCGCTTGCGCGCGCGTCCAGAAGTCGTCGAGCCGGCCTTGGCAGGTAAGGCCCGGGATATTGTAGATTGCCTTGCCCAGCGCGATCGTCGGGATGCCGGCTGCAAGCGCCAGCGTCGCCGAGGTGCTGTTCACCGTTACCATACCGCAGGTCTTGTCGGAAAGCTCCCCGACGTCCCCGCCCGCGATATGCATCACGCGATCGGCAATGCCCGCCTTCTTCGCCAGCCGTTCGATGCGGCTGCCCCAGTCCATGAAGCGGGCGTCGAGCGGATGCTCCTTGATGAGCAGCCTTGCACGTTCCGGCGCACGCCGGGCAAAGCTGTAGAGCACATAGTCGACTGCTTCCTCCATGTCGGTGAACGGGCTGTGCTCGCGGATCTGGAAGTCGGTCGAAAGCTGTAGCGGAAAGAGGAAAAAGGGCGCTTCATCAAGCGTCGCCATTACGTGCTCGGCGTGCCGCGCGTCGCTTTTTTCACGCAGGAACTTGTAGGCCCATCCCAAGCCTTCCAGCACCACCGATCCTTTCCGATGCGAGCGATAGAAGGGATAAAACGGCCGGGTCAGCCAGGTCCGCGAGTAATAAAGATAGCTGTCCCGCGCGCGCCGGTTGAAGCTCGCGGTAATGGACGGGCGGACGGGCAGGGGCGGAAGGGTCTTGGCTTGCTCCAGATACCAGGCCGGGTCACGGGGAAGCGAACTGTTACCGTTCACGCCGCTCAGCTCCAGCGTCAGCCAGTCCGGGCGGATATAGCCTTCTTCGAAGACGTGGACGTCGATCTTGCGCAGCTGCGCCATGCGATGCGCCGCCATGTGGAGGGGGCGACAATCACCGAACAGCACCACATCGGTGATCGCGTGATCGCTTAGGAAACGGTCGATGAACAACGTCCAGCGCTTGCGGCTGCCGCGATAATTGGTCGCGTCGCCGGGCCAGTCGGCCTGGTCGCCACCGTTGAGGTTGATGCGGAATATGCCACATTCAAGATCGCGTAGGCGGTCGGCCAATTCCCAGAAAAACGGACCGGGCGGACCTTGAAGGAACAGGAAGTTCCGGTGCGCAATGGGTTGGAATTTCATCTCTGTCCCACAAATTGCGCCGAAGCGCGTTTGGCCCACCCAACCAACCTTCGCAGGAGAACTAGTGCAACATTTTGTCTCTGAACACCAGAGAGCAAACGCATCACCAGTATTTCTGCCGTGCAGGGAAGTCCGGTCACCGGATCGAGATAACGCGGGTAGCGCAGGAGCACCGTCGCCATCAATTCGTCGAGCGATAAATTCCGGTTGCGACGCGGCAGGGACGGACCCAGATCATGCGTCAGACCCCAGCCGGCAAAAAAAGGCATGCCGTGGGTCGTCACCTGCTTGTCCTGCAGCAGGGCCTCGAAGCCGGCCAGCGACGTCATGACATGGATCTCGTCGGCCATTGCGATGAGCGCGCTGATCGGGCTGCCAGGATCAATGGTATCGGCGAACTGGCGCGCGACATCGGTGGGGATCGCACCGCGCCGGTGCCCGGCCTCGACATCGGGGTGAGGCCGATAGACGATCCAGGCCTCGGGCGCCTGCTCCCGCACGCGGCGCAGCAGTTCGAGATTGGAGCGGAGCGCCCCGCCGCCGAACAGCACCGAGCGATCGTCCTCCACCTGACCGACAACCAGAAGATGGCGCATGTCGCCGCCTTCCCTGGGCAATGGCGATCCGGTGCCGACGCCATATTTGCTGACGCCTTCGCGCACGAGCCAATCGCGCAGACGGCGGGCGCGGGCGAGGTCATCCGCCGTGGTTCCGCCCTCCGCCAGCATTTCTTCCAGTCGGTTGGCGCGCGAGGCGTCATAGTGGACGCCGAGATCGTCGACGACGATGGACAGCGGCGGCACGCAGTCGGCGCCGAGGCCGCTTGAGCGGATGAAGCCGTCCTCGACTTCCATGATCCGCCAGGGCCCGGCCTCCGCTTCAGCGAGGAAGGCGGCAGGCACGCGCGCTTTCCACAAGGCGATGGAAGCGTCGGGCGGCAAGTCCCGCAGGGCGCTCGTGCTTGCAGAGAGGAAGGGGACGGGCTGACCGGCCCAAAGCAACGGATCGACCGTGTCGCGCTTCCAGTGCGCGAAGCCAAAGGCCGCCGCGATCGGCCGATTGGCGTCGATCATCCTGCGCCAGCCGCCCAATATCTCGACGAGCGGGATCAGGCCGATCGGTTCGCCGGTGAAGGGGTCGGCAAAGGCGCATCCATCGATCAGATGGCGCACGACATGATCGCGCAGGGCGGCCTCGGCCTCGACCGACCCTGGCGTGAGACGGGCGAGCCCGGCAAAGGCTCCGTCTCCGGAAGCGTCGATGGGCCGGCCCGCGATAGCCGCGAGCAGCAGGTGCGGGTCGTCGCCTGACGCGCGGACAACGCCCGTCGACGACCAGATGTCATCGCCCTGCCAGAACGCGCCGCCGATGCGATGACGACGCATGGCCTTGATCAGTTCGGTCGCCGTCGCCGCCGCATCGCCGGCCGGTGCGCCATTGACCGGAGACCGCACGATCCCATGCGGCGTCGCGCCGGGGAAGGGGGGCACGATGAAGATCGCGCTCGCTGCGGCCGTCATGGCTTGCGCCCCTTCTCGACCCATCCGGCGGGCGCGGCGGGGAGGTCGTCGAGCTTTGCGTCCTCGATCGCGATCACGGCCTGGTTGAGCCACGGCCCGAGCACGGTCATGTCTGGATTGTGCCGCGAGGTCTCCCCCATGACGAGGCTGGACGGGCCGGCATAAGTCGCGAACAATTCTTCCGCGCTCCCCGGCGGCACTAGACCGTCGAGCGCGCCCTGGATGAAGATGACGGGGATGTGGAGCTTTGCGAGCGCATCGAGATTGTTCCAGCGATCGGGGATGAAAGCGCGGGTCGCCTTTGGCGCTGCGGCCGCCACGCGCACGAAGCTGCTCATCGCGAAGATACCTCGCACATGGCTGTCGCCCGCAGCGGCTTGCAGCGCGACAGCCGCCCCGATCGAATGGCCAACGAGCCAGATCCGTGCATCCGGTCCGGCGAGCGTCCGAGCCTCGGCGATGAAGGCCCTGGCGTCGCGCAGCAGGCCGGCTTCGCTGGGATGGCCGGGATTGTCGCCGAAGCCGCGATAGCCGGCGACCAGGACGGCATTGCCCGCGCCGACCAGATGCTGCGCCATGTTGGCGCCCATGTCGGCATTCCAGTTGCGGCCGTGAAAGACCAGGAAGATGTCCGGATCACCCGTCGCGCCCGGCCAATAATAGCCGCGCAGAACGAGCTTGTCTTGCGTCGTGACGGTGATCGCCTGAGGCGGCATCCCGCTCCAATGCACCGGGATGGGCTCATGACGAGGCGAATAAAGGATATGTCGGGACAGCGATGCGCAGCCGCCCAGCGATGCGGCCAACGCGAATCCCAGCATCGCTCTTCCGAATGTGCCGCCCATTCTGCCAATCGATCCGTGCCCCCCACGCTCCGGTCTAGGCCGAAGAGCGCGTGCTTAATATCCCCTCGACGAGGCGAACATCGCTCGGGTTGTTCACTTCGACGATTGGATAGCCCTGTTCCTCGAGGGCGAGAACGCTGACCGGTACGCCGGCGTGAAGGAAACGCAACTGCTCGAGTCCCTCAACGCTCTCCAACATCGTCAGGCCCGCCGCGACATAGCGTTCCAGTGCGGCGCGGCGATAGGCGTAGAGGCCGAGATGCAGCAGCACCGGCATGCTCTCGTCCGGCAGCCGGCCATCCGGGAGATAAGGCAGGATGCGCTTGGAGAAATAGAGCGCCTCGGATCGTCCGTTCAAAATCACGGTGGTGCCACCGACGCGGCCTTGCGCCGCATCCTCGGCAAGATGCCGAAAAGTTTCGCTCGAGCAACACACTGCGACGGTGCCGACCTGCGCTTCCGGGTTGGCGTGCATGTGGTCGATCAGCGCGGCGACGAAGGCCGGCGGCGTCAGCAGCGCGTCGCCCTGAAAATTCACGAGCAGGTCGGCGTCCGGCAACCGGTCGAGGCAGGCCGCGACGCGCTCGGTGCCGTTTGCGCAGCTTTCCGGCGTCATCAGCCACTCGCCGCCAAAGGCGTCCACCGCGTCGGTAATGCGGCGGTCGTCGGTCGCCACGATGACGCGCCCCGCGCCCGGCACCGCGGCGGCGGCATCGTAGCTCCACTGGATCAGCGGTTTCCTGGCGCCATCCGCACCGCCGATCGCCACCAGCGGCTTTCCGGGAAAGCGACTGGAGGCGTAGCGCGACGGGATGAGGATGACGGTCCCGGCATCTACCGGAATGGAGCGATCAGGCATGTCGTGTGTCGTCGTCCAATCCATCACCGCGCGCAAGAGCGCAGATCAGGGCACCAGATCGTGAATATGGGCGATGGCGATCGGCTTGGTCGGGTCGTTCACCTCGGTGACGAACACGACCGTGATCTTGGCGTTGTTCATCAGCGTGAGGACCTCTTCAACCGACATGCCGCTCGGCACCGTGATCGGGTCGCGCGTCATGATGTCGCACGCGCGCGCGGTAAGCACCTGATCGAAGGCGCGGCGCAGGTCGCCGTCAGTGATGATACCGATCAGTGCGCCGTCTTCTCCGATCACGCCGGCCACGCCCTTGCCGCCCGATGTCATCTCGAACACGATGTCGCGCATTGGGGCGTTCCAGCTTACCAGCGGCAGCGGTTCTTCCAGGTCGATGATGTCGTCGACCGGCGCGAGCCGCGAGCCAATCTCGCCGCCCGGATGCCATTGCGCGATGTCGGTGCGGGTGAGGCCCTTGCGCTGCATGACGGCCAGCGCCAGCGCATCGCCCATGCCCAGCATCATCGTCGTCGAGGTCGTCGGCGCGATACGCACGGGGCAGGCCTCGGGCGCGCTGGGCAGCGGCAGGATGATGTCAGAGGCGCGGGCCAGCGGTGAATTGAGCTGCGAGACAATGCCGATCACCGGCACTTCCTGCTTGCGGGCATAAGCGAGGAGGGGGCGCAATTCCCGCGAAAAGCCGCTGTTCGACAGGACGAGCAGCAGATCGCCGGACGTGACCATGCCGAGATCGCCATGCGCCGCTTCGCTCGCGTGAAGGAAGAAGGAGGCCGTGCCCGTCGCCGCGAAGGTGGCGGCGATCTTGCGGCCGATATGGCCCGACTTGCCGATGCCCGTGACGATGATGCGTCTCTCTGCCGAGAGAATGGCGTCGACCGCACTCACGAAGTTACTATCCAGCGTCTGCGCCAGTTCCAACAGGCCCTGGGCCTCCTGGAGGATCGCCGCGCGACCCGCCTCCAGAGTTGCCGCCTGATCCTTTAAGGATCGCTCGAAAGCGCGATTGTGGACGCTCGCCATTTAGTCCCCGAGGTTATCGTAGCGTTCGACCCACTCGCTAGTCTTGTGACAGAAGCGAATCAAGCAGTTTTGCGCCGCAGCAATTCGTCGTGGGTTAAACACTTTCTATCCAATGCTGCGCAGAAAATACCGCGCAGCAACAAGGATATTGCTGCGCGGTTCCGTCGGAGACCATCAGTATTTATTTGGAGTTTGCGCGGCTTTCGTCGCGAATCGAGCGGAACTCGGCGCTGGGGTACCAGTTGGGCCACACCGCGCTGTTCGCCAGCTCACGGCCGATGCGGTAGTAGATCTGCAGGTCTTGCACGGCGCCGGTCCAGGTCCAGTTCGGATCATACTCGTCCTGCGGCTTGTGGTAGCGATGCTCCACATAGTCCTCGCTTGCCGCCTTGCCCGCCGTGACGCCGCCGTTGATCTGATCCTCGCCGCTGTCGGCATAGACCATCGGCACGCCCAGCTTGGCGAAGCTGAAATGGTCCGAGCGATAAAAGCTACCCTTTTCGGGGGATGCCTCGGGCACGATGATGCGGCCTTCGTCCTTCACTGCGCGGGCCAGGAACGCCTCCAGCTCGGACTTTCCGCCGCCGACGATGGTCACGTCGTGGGTCGGACCCACGACATTGAGGCCGTCCATGTTGACGCCGCCGACAGTCTGCGCGAGCGGATAGATGGGGTTAGCGGCATAATATTCCGAGCCGAGCAGGCCGCTTTCTTCGGCGGTCACCGCGAGGAACAGGATCGAACGGTTCGCCCGGCCCGCCTTGGCGTGCGCCTCTGCAAGAGCGATGAGCCCGGCCGTGCCGGTCGCGTTGTCGAGTGCGCCGTTGCAGATGTCGTCGCCGTCGATCGGCTCGCAGCGGCCGAGATGATCCCAGTGCGCGGAATAGAGCACATATTCGTCCGGCTGCGTCTTGCCGGGCAGGATACCGATGACGTTCTTCGAGGCCTGCCGACGGATGCTGTTGTCGAAGGAGAGGTTCGCCTTAAGCCCCAGCGGCACCGCCTTGAAGCCGGGCCGCTTGGCCGCCGCGCTCAGCGCGTCGAAGTCCTTGCCGGCCGCGGCGAAGGTCTTCTTCGCGGAGTCCAGCGTCACCCAGCCGACCGCCTTGCTCTGGTCCATGCGGCCGCCGGGAAGATCGATGCCGAGTTGCGGTCCGGTCCAGGACGAGACAACCACGCCCCAGGGATAGGCTGCGGGGTAGGTGTCGTGAACGATGATCGCGGCGGCGGCGCCCTGGCGGGCGGCTTCTTCAAATTTATAGGTCCAGCGGCCATAATAGGTCATCGCCCGGCCGTTGAACGGGCCGTCGAGGCCTTGCATCTCATAGTCGGGGTCGTTGATCAGGATGACCACCGTCTTGCCCTTCACGTCGACGCCGGCATAGTCGTTCCAGCCCTTCTCGGGCGCGTTGATGCCGTAGCCCACGAACACCATCTCGCTGTCCTTGACCTCGCTGTGCGGCACGGCCTGATAGGTCGCGGCAGTGAAGTCGGTCTTGTAGGCGAAGCTGAGCGGCGTGCTGCCGCCGCTGAGCGAAAGCGTCATGTTCGGCGAGGCGGTGATCTCGACGAGCGGCACGTCCTGCGTCCAGCCGCCCTTGTTGCCCGGCTTGAGCCCGGCCTTCTTCATCTGCGCAATCAGATAGGCGACCGTCTTGGTCTCCGCCGGGGTCGTCGGCGCGCGGCCTTCGAATGCGTCGGAAGAGAGGGTGCGCGTGACTGTCTTGAGCGTGTTGACGCTCATTGGCGGCGCCTTGACGGCCGGCGGGAGGGGGTAGGCAGGCGGGGGCATCTGCGCGGCCAGCGGCGCGATCGCGACAGTCGAGGCAAGAAAGAGGAAAGCGGCAGCGCGCATGAAAAATCCCGTCGTGAAAAGAGGTTGTTGACCAGCGTGATGGCATTGGCCTTGCGACAGTTCAAGCGGCGCGCGGCCTTGTGTCGGCACTTGCCTTGAGGTGCGATCCCGGGTCATGGGCCGACACGGGGAACGAAAACATAAGGGGGGCACAAGTTCGATGTCGATCGACACATCCATTATCGCGACCATGAAACTCACGGCTGGAACGGCGGCCGTGGCGTTTGTCCTGTGCGCGGCGGCTTCGGCCCAGACGCCGGGCGCCCCGGCGCCGGCGCTGTCCAATGCGCAGGCGGCGGCCATCTTCGGCAGCCGCGAGACGGTCCTCAACGCCAGCCTTTCGCCGGACGGCACTATGGTGGCTCTGGTCGAGGCCAATGGGCCGCGCGGTTCGATCGTGCGCGTGGCGGACCTCACCGGCAATGCCACCGGCAAGCCGATCGCCGGCACGGCCGGGGATCCCGAGCGGATGAACTGGTGCCGCTGGAGCGGAGCGCGGCGCCTGCTCTGCAACGTCTATGGAATGACCGTGATCGAAGGGGCGGCCGCCAACGTCAAATACAGCTATATGTCCCGCCTGATGGCGATCGATGCGGACGGCAAAGGCATGCAGATGGTGCCGCTGCCGCAGCGGACCGGCCTGTCGCTCGGCTGGGGGCTGTATGGCGGATCCGTGGTCGACTGGAACACGGGCCAGGACGGCCATGTCCTCATGGTCCGGGCCTATGTCCCGGAAAGCACGCTCGGCACGCGCCTGGCGCAAACCGACAACGGCCTGGGCGTCGACAATGTGAGCACGAGCGATCTGCGCGTGGTTCGGGTGGAACGGCCCAAGAACAATGCTGAGGAGTATATCAGCGATGGCGTCGGCCATGTGCGGGTCATGGGATATGAGGGGCCAAGGACGGTCGACGGCTATTCCTCGGGCAAGACCCGCTATCTTTACCGGCTCACGGACAAAACCGAGTGGCAGTCGCTGGGCGATTATGACTGGGTCAACCGCGAAGGCTTCAATCCGCATCGCGTCGATCCGACACTGAATGTGGCTTATGGCCTCAAGAAGGTGGATGGCCGCCTCGCGGCCTACGCGGTCTCGCTCGACGGCAGGCTGACCGAGCAACTCATCCTCGCGCGGCCGGACGTGGACGTCGATGGCTTTGTGACCATCGGCCGCAACCGTCGCGTGATCGGCGTCACCTATTCCACCGATCGCCGCGAGGTCCATTATATCGACCCCGAGTTCAAGCGGCTCGCCGCATCGCTCTCCAAGGCCCTGCCCAACCTGCCACTCGTCAACTTCGTCGATTCCAGCCAGGATGAGCGCAAGCTGCTGATCTGGGCGGGCAGCGATGTCGACCCGGGGCGCTATTACTTCTTCGATCGTGACACGCGCGCGCTGACGCAAATCGCATTCAGCCGGTCGCTGCTTTCCACCGTGCCGTTGGGCGAGGTGAAATCCGTGCAGGTGAAGGCCGCGGACGGGACGATGATTCCCGCCTATCTGACCTTGCCGCCCGGCTCCAACGGCAGGAACCTGCCCGCCATCGTGATGCCGCACGGCGGCCCGAGCGCGCGCGACGAATGGGGCTTTGATTGGCTGGCGCAATATTGGGCAAACCGCGGCTATGCCGTGCTCCAGCCCAATTTTCGCGGCTCGGAGGGCTACGGTGATGCCTGGTTCGAGAATAACGGTTTCCAGAGCTGGCGCACGGCCATCGGCGATGTGACTGACAGCGGCAAGTGGCTGGTGGAGCAGGGCATCGCCGATCCGAAGAAGCTGGCGATCGTCGGATGGTCCTATGGCGGCTATGCCGCGCTCCAGTCCACCGTTTCCCAGCCGGACCTGTTCCGCGCGGTGATCGCTATCGCGCCGGTGACTGACCTCGGCTGGCTCAAGGAAGATGCAAGCGGCTACCGGGACTTTCTGGTGAGCAAGGATTTCATCGGCAGCGGCCCGCACATCGAGGAAGGCTCGCCGGCCCGCCACGCCGCCGCCATCAAGGCCCCGGTCCTGATGTTCCACGGCACTTATGACACGAACGTCACGCTCCGTCAGTCGCAGCTCATGGCCAACCGGCTGGATGACGCTGGTAAGCCGAATCGGCTCGTCATCTACGACAAGCTGACCCACTCGCTCGACGACAGCGCCGCGCGCCAGGACATGCTGAGCGAGTCCGCGACGTTTCTGGAACAAAGCTTCGCTGCCGGGAAGTGACCGGCTGCGACGGATAAGGCTGAAGGGGGAAGTTGGTGAACAAGAGCTCGTCAAGGGCCGGCGCTTTGTGCGTGGCCGCCGGAATGACGCTGGCATCCGTGCCGGCCGTGGCCCAGCAGCCGGTGCCATCGCGTCTGACGCTTCAACAGGCCGCCCAGGCGTTCGGCGCGCGGGAGACGATCCGGCAGGCCAGCCTTTCGCCGGACGGAAAGGTGATGGCGACGGTCGAGCCGCATGGCCTGCATGGGTCGGTGCTGCGCGTGCTCGACTTGACCGATCCGCATGCAAAGCCGGCGGACGTGATGCTCTCGACCGGAGAGCCGGAACGGATCGACTGGTGCCGCTGGACCGGCCAGAAACGGCTGGTCTGCATGATCTTCGGCATCCTCGATCTGCGGGGCACGTCGGAGTTCGGCTACGTGACCCGCCTCGTCGCGGTCGATGCCGATGCCAAGAACGTCAAGCTGCTGCGCGCGGCGACGACGCGGAACAGCTATGGCTACAGCCTTTATGGCGGCGAGGTGATCGACTGGAATACCGGTCAGGACGGCCATGTCCTCATCGCTCGCGATCATAGGGGCGGCAGCGGTAATTCCTTTGACGGGTCGGGCACGGCTGTCGACGACGTCGATTCCAACACACTGGCCGCAAAGACGATCGAGCTGCCTCGTTACTATGGCGCTGACTTCATTTCCGATGGCCGTGGCCGCGTTCGGGTGATGGGCGTCGCGCGGGTCGAGCGGAACACTGCCGGCGAGAAGGTGAACTATCTCTATCGGCCGCAAGGCGTTCCGAGTGGAAGCCGCTCGGCACCTATGATCGCAAGGAACGCGAAGGCTTCCGGCCGCTGCGTGTCGATCCGCAGCTCAACGTCGCCTACGGTCTCAAAAAGCGGGACGGTCGCCAGGCGGCGTATAGTGTCACGCTGGACGGATCGGGCACCGAGACGCTGATCTATGCGCACCCACAGATCGACGTGGACGAGTTCGTCACCGTCGGCCGCAATCACCGGGTGATTGGCGTCAGCTTCGCGACCGATCGCCAGGAGGTCATCTATTTCGACCCCGAGTTCAAGCGGCTCGCCACCAGCCTGGCCAAGGGCATGCCGAACCTGCCGCTCATCCGCTTCGTCGATTCCAGTCAGGATGAGCGCAAGCTGCTGATCTGGGCAGGTAGCGACAAGGATGCGGGACATTATTTCCTTTTTGACCGCGGCAGCCGCGCGATGACCGAGATCGCTCTGACACGGGCGCCTTTGGACCGACTTCGGCTTGTGGACGTCCGCTCGGTCAGCATCCCGACGCCTGACGGGGCGGCGATCCCGGCCTATCTGACGCTCCCTGCGGGCTCGACAGGCAAGAACCTGCCGACGCTCGTCATGCCGCATGGTGGGCCGTCGTCGCGCGACGTCTGGGGCTTCGACTGGCTGGCCCAGTTCTGGGCGAGCATGGGCTATGCCGTTCTCCAACCCAACTATCGCGGCTCGGCGGGCTACGGCGATGCCTGGTATCTCGACAACGGCTTCAGAAGTTGGCCAACGGCGATCGCCGACGTCACCGAGAGCGGCCGCTGGCTGGTGAAGCAGGGCATTGCCGACCCGGCGCGCCTGGCCATTTTCGGCTGGTCTTACGGCGGCTATGCGGCACTGCAGACCTCGACGACGACGCCGGGCCTTTTCCGTGCCGTCATCGCCGTTGCACCGGTCACGGATCTTGGGCGCCTGAAGGAGGACCGGCGCAGCTGGTCGGACTACTATTCGACCGCCGAGTTCATCGGCAGCGGTGAGTCGGTCGAGAGCGGCTCCCCGGCACGCCATGCCGACAAGATGACCGTGCCTGTCATGCTGTTCCACGGCACCTTCGATCGCAATGTCAGTTCGGAACAATCGAAGCTGATGGATCAACGGCTGCGCGGCGCGGGCAAGCAGAGCAAGCTCGTCCTCTACGACAATCTCGATCACCAGCTTGATGACAGCGCTGCTCGGCAGGACATGCTGAGCCAGTCCGCGGCTTTCCTCGAGCAGAGTTTCGCTGCGGGGAAGTGAGAGCGGGATAAGTTCGTCACATCCATTAGCATTGACTAATCAATTAGCCTTTGCTAATGGATTCGCATGATGATGCAGTCCGCCTCTCTCGATCTCGTCATGCGCGCGCTGGCGGATACCACGCGGCGGGGACTGTTCGAGCGGGTGGCGCGGTCGCGGGAAATCACCGTGGCCGAGCTGACCCGGGGGAGTGGGGTGACGCAGGGCGCCATCTCGCAGCATCTCAAAGCATTGAAGCAGGCCGGGCTGGTCCTCGAACGTCCCGAGGGTCGCAAGGTCTACTATCGCGCCCAGCCGGAAGGCCTTGAGCCGCTGTTCGACTGGATGGATCATTACGGCGTCTTCTGGCGCGAGCGCTTCGCCAATCTTCGCACCTTGCTGAAGGAAACCGACACATGACCGACGCAGCCTTCAAGACCGAGATTCAGAACATCGTCGTCGAGGACGTCCTGCCGTTTGCGCCCGAGCAGATTTGGGGCGCCCTCACCAGCGGCGCGATGATGGCGCGCTGGATGATGGAACCGACGGGCTTCGAGCCGGTGGTGGGCAACCGCTTCACCTTCAAGACCAGCCCCGCTGGCGCCTGGGATGGCTTCATCCGCTGCGAGGTGCTTGAGGTCGTCCCAAATCAGCGCTTCGCCTATAGCTGGGTCGGTGGCCATGAGGACAACACCGGCTACGGCTCGAAGCTGGACACGGTCGTCACCTGGACGCTCGCGCCGGAGAGCGAGGGGACCCGCCTGCGCATGGTCCATTCCGGCTTCATCCGCCCGACCAACGATGTCGCCTACACCAATATGAGCGGCGGCTGGGGCAAGTGCCTCGACCGGCTGGAAACCGCCGTCGCGCAGCCCGACTGAGCGCATCCCGCTGTCCCCGCGCATGGCGGGGACAGCGGGGCGCCCGGCTTCACTTCTTGGTGATCTGCAACTCCGTCCGCCGATTGGCGGCGCGGCCTTCCTCGGTGGCATTGTCGGCGACCGGGTTGGCCTCGCCCATTCCGGCCTTTTCGATCCGCGCCGCGTCGATGCCCCGCGAGACCAGCTCGTTCTTCACCGTCGTGGCACGGGCGTCGGAGAGCGTCTTGTTGGCCGCCGGGTCGCCCTGGTTGTCGGTATAGCCAACCACGCGCGCCGTGACCGACGGATAGGCGGCGAGGATTTTCGCCAGGGCGTCGGCCGTCGGCTTGCTCTCCGGCGTGAGCGCGTTGGAGGCCGTGTCGAAGTTCAGATTGTCGAACACGAAGGTCTTGGGCGCCGGCTCGCTCGATTCGAGGAACCGGATGACATTGTAGGCGATCGTGTTCTCGCGCAGGCTGATCGATGTCCCGCCGGGCAGGTTGAACACCGTCTCTGCCGGTGTTGGCGCCGCCGCCGGTACGGCCCGGTTGAGCGAGACATCCGCGACCGGCTCCTTCTTCATGCATGTGCGCAGCGCGAACAGCAGGGCGAGGATGACGATTCCGATCAGCAGCCAGGGCAGGATGCGGGAGAAGCCCGAGCTTGCCGCCGCGGCGGTCGCGCCGACCGCTGCTGTGCCGGTGCCCAGCAGCGAGCGCACGCCATCCGGCACGGCCGAAAGGATGTCGGAGCGCTGACCGGCCAGTAGCGATTGTAGGCCGCCAGCGGTCGGATTGGGGCCGAGCAGCCGCCCGAGCGCGCCAAGCACGAAGGGCGCTGCCATGGCAAGCAGGGAGGAAGCCGACTTGGCGCTGAGGCCGAGGGAGGAGGCAAGCTGTGACGCGATGCTGCCCAGATTGCCGCCGAGCAGTCCGTCCGCGAGCGATCGTTCGTGGGGCAGGGCGCCAGCCTGGGGATCGCGGTCGAGCATCGCCTCGCCAGCCTGATCGAGCGGATTGCCGCCACTGGTCGCCTGCGTCACGAGATCGAGCAGATGGGATGCGCCGCTGGCCGTGGATGCCTGCTGCGTCGCTCCCACCAGCAGCGCGGCGGCAGCCCCTTCCAGGCCTTGACGCGTCTTGCCAGGACTTTCGCCGAGAATGCCGCCGAGGCGAGAGGTCAGATCGGGCGTAACGGCGCCCATGACGGCTTGGATCAGACTGCTCATCATTGCTCTCCTATGAAGCCTATCCGCAACCCGAGGGGGCGTTTCGCCCGCAGAGCCTTGCATTGGCGCGTGCCGGTTGACCGGCCTTCTGCCTGACTGTCCGGTGCCGGCGATGCCGTGGCGGCACGCCGGTTCCGATCAGCCGGACCATGTTGCCGCTTTCAATGCGCGGGAATTGCGCCTTTTCGCATCGAGCGAACTCGCGTCCGCGCGAAGTCGAAGCGGTTCGCCTCTGTAAGCGTGCACGCGACCGGGCTGTATCCGGCGAAACCCTCGCTCGCCGGAGGGGACTTGTCTCCGAGGGTTTACCGCGCCTCGATCAGATTTTCGGCATCGCGCGGGGGAAGCGTCCAGTGTCCGCTGCGGGCGGGGAGCCCGGTCAGAAGGTCGCCTGCGCACGTCCGATTGCCGGGGCGCGTCAGCGCTTCGCCGCAACTTTCCGGTATCCAGAGAAAGATAACTTGATAAATAATTGGCCGCGCCATGACGAACGAATGCGGGCGATTCCAAACGGGGGTAGGGGATGGACGTGAGATCGAGCAATGTCGGGGCAGTGGCGGAGGCGCCAGGCCTGTCCGCTGCAGCGCCGGACCAGAACAGCCCGCGCGGCTGGTACACGATCGGTGTGCTCGCCTTCGTCGCGATGCTTTCCTATGTCGATCGCGGCGTGCTCGCGCTGTTCGTCCAGCCGCTCAAGCGTGATTTCGGGCTGAGCGATACCCAGGTCAGCATGCTGCTCGGCCTTGCCTTCACCTTGCCGGCGGTGTTGGTCGGCGTCCCGGCCTCGCGCCTCATCGACAGTGGCGTGCGGCGCACCCTGATCGCGAGCTGCCTCGCCATCTGGAGCGCGGCGACGGCGGTGTGCGGCCTAGCCCAGAATTTCTGGACCCTGTTCCTCTGCCGCTCCTTCATTGGGGCCAGCGAGACGGTGAACACCTCGGCCTCGCTGTCGGTCATCACCGATGCGGTACGGCGGGAGCGCCTGCCGCGCGCCTTCGCCATCCAGTCCGCTGGCGTGATGGTCGGCAGTTCCCTCGCCCTGCTGCTCGGCGGCGTGCTTTACGGCCTGCTGGATCATCTCGAGCCCATTGTGGTGCCGGGCCTCGGCCGGGTCCACAACTGGCAGCTTGTATTCCTGATCCTCGGCCTGCCGGGCCTGCTGGTGGCGGCGCTGATGATGGTCAGCGTGCCCGAGCCGCCGCGCAAGGGCGGTACCCGGCCCGGCGGCTATCCGATCCGCGAGGTGCTGGGCTATCTCGTCGCCCATCGCGCCATGCATCTGCGCCTGTTCAGCGCCATGGTGCTGTTCTCGATCATCAATATCGGCCTGCTCGCCTGGTCGCCGGCCTTCTATGAGCGCACGTATGGCTGGGGGCCGGAGAAGATCGGCCCGGTCATGGGATTGGTCGCCCTGGTCTGCTCGCTCATCGGCCTGTTCACCGGCGCGCGCGTCACAGAACTGTTCAGCAAGCGCAATGACGACGCCAATCTGCGCGTGATGTTCCTTGCGCAGGCGCTTGCCCTGCCGCTGCATCTCGCCGCGCCGCTCATGCCCAATCCGTGGATGGCGATCGGCATCAACGCCATTGCCGGTATCGTCGGCGTCATGGGTGGCCCGGCTTATTATGCCGCGATCCAGCTCACCACGCCCAATGAGATGCGCGGCCAGGTCGCCATGCTGTACGCCACCGGCATGACGACGATCGGCGGCACGGTCGGGCCGATGCTCGTCGCGCTGATGACCGATCATGTTGCCCGCTCGGAAGCGGACCTGCGCTACGTGCTGGTGGCGATCAACATGATGGTGGTGCCGCCAGCCCTCTATCTGCTGTTTAAGGCCATGCGGCCCTATGCGCAGCTGTTCCGCGAGCGGATCGACGCGGGCGGCTGATCGCTGGCGGGGCAGGGCGTGGCTCCATAGAAGAAGGGCGGCCCGTTGCCGGACCGCCCTTTCTTGTGTTCCCTGACGGGACCGATCAGCGCGAGTAGAACTCGACGACCAGATTCGGCTCCATCTTCACCGGATAGGGCACCTCGTCCAGCGTCGGAACGCGGACATAGGTGATCTTTGCGGCGCCGTCCGGGGCGATATAGTCGGGGATGTCGCGCTCGGCGAGACCCTGGGCTTCCATGACCAGCGCCATTTCCTGCGCCTTCTTGCCCAGCGTGATCTCGTCGCCCGGCTTCACCAGGCGCGAGGCGATGTTGCACTTCACGCCGTTCACATAGATGTGGCCGTGCGAAACGATCTGGCGAGCCGAGAAGATCGTCGGCGCGAACTTGGCGCGATAGACGACGGCGTCGAGACGGCGCTCAAGCAGGCCGATCAGGTTCTGGCCGGTGTCGCCCTTCATGCGGCTGGCTTCGAAATAGTTCTTCTTGAACTGCTTCTCGGTCACGTCGCCGTAATAGCCCTTGAGCTTCTGCTTGGCGCGCAGCTGGATGCCGAAGTCGGACATCTTGCCTTTGCGGCGCTGGCCGTGCTGGCCGGGGCCATATTCGCGCTTGTTGACCGGGGACTTCGGACGGCCCCAGATGTTCTCGCCCATGCGGCGATCGAGCTTGTACTTGGCGCTGGTGCGCTTCGTCATGATGACTTCCTTCAATTGCTAACAACGTCTGCCGCGCCCCTCAAAGGAGCCCGGCGTCGATCCCGGTTTTTCGCCTAACGCCCATGTTGCGATAGTCGCTCAGGGGCAGGGCCACCGCTTCACCGGGGTGCGGGGCCAATTGCGAAGGCGCGCCTATGACGAGCAAGCGCCGGAAAGTCAAGGCTCGCGGGAATCACGTCCTGACGAGGGGAGCACAAGCACTGCTCGGTCGCTCGCCAATGGCGGTTCGCCAGAGAGCTCCCCTCTCTCTGGCGATGCCCCTCCCGCACCACAAAAAATACCGCAGCGAAACGGGAGGTTTTCGCTGCGGCGGAGTAGAGAAACGTATCAGAAGGCGACGCGGACGCCTGCGCGCCAGCGGGCGCCCAGCGTGTCGTAGAACACGGGGTTCGTCGGTCCGCCATTGCCCGCGACATAGCCCGAGGAGCCGTTCACGTTGCTTGCGGCGTTCGGCGGATCCTTGTCGAAGAGGTTACGGACCTGGAAGAAGACTTCCGCATTCTGGTCGCCGCCTGCCAGATCGAACCGGTAGGAGGTGTTGAGACCAATATACCAGCGCGCCCCGACCGTGTTGTAGTTGATGCTGTTGAGGTCGGCGACCGGCAGGCTCGGGTTACGACGGACGTCGTAGATGCCCGTCGGGATGTAGCGCGCATCCCAGGTGATGCTGAACCCGCCGAGATCGTAGGTCGCGTAACCGGTCAGGATGTACTTGGACGGTGCGGTGAAGCCCGAGAAGGCCGAGCCGCCGGTCTGGTTATGATAGTCGACGCCGGCGACGGTATCTGTCGTGTTCGGGTCCACGATCATCTCGTCATTGGTCGTGGCCATGCCGCGCAGCGTCAGGCGACCCGGAAGGGACTCCGAGATGTTGTTGAGCGGTACCGTGTAGAGCAATTCGATATCCCAGCCCGACTGCTCGAGCACGCCGATGTTGTTGGCGCCGCGGATCACGGTGCCCGCGTCTTTGCGCTTCGCATCTGTGGCCGAGAGGGAGCTGAAAGGTGTGCCGTCCGCCGCTAGGATCTTGTCGCAGAAAGAGCCGGTGTTGAAGCAGGCTGCGGCAATCTCGTTGGCGGTCAGCACCCCGATCGCGCCCTTGAGGTCGATCTTGTAGTAGTCGACCGAGAGGCGGAACCCGTTCAGGAAGCCCTTGGGCTGCAACACGATGCCGATCGTCAGCGTGTTGCCGACTTCCGGATCGAGGGCGAAGTTCGCCGGATACTTGACCGTGGCGAAGTCATTGATCGCCGAAGGCTTGCCGGGATCGAGCCACCAGTTCGGGATGCCGCCAGCCGGCGGTCCCGGCAGGACGTCGGGCAGATTGGTATAGAGGTCGGTGAAGCTCGCCGCACGCACGTCGCGCGAACGCGTGGCACGGAAGCGCAGCCAGTCGGTGACGTCCCAGATACCCGAGACCTTCCAGGTGGTGAAGTTCAGGTCCTTCGAGTTGTTGCTGATGCCGTCCTTGTTGGTCTGGAACGTCTGGCGGACGGCGCCGTTGATCTCGGCATAGTGTGCGAAGGGAAGACCTTCCGCCAGCGGCAGGTTGGTTTCACCGTAGAGCTCGATGATGCTGAGCGTGCCCTTGATGTCGTTGCCGAACGGGCTGTTGGTGTTGCTGACGTTGAACGGCAGCTTGCCGTGCGTGGTCGAGCCGCTCTCGAAGCGGTATTCGCCGCCGACCGCGACGCCGATCGGGCCGGCCCAGCCGTCCACCACGTCGCCGTTCAGGTTGAAGGCGGCGACATGCTGCGCATATTTGAAGAACTCGGTTGCGTCGCGATAGGCATATGCGACAGCGGCCGGGTTCTCCGTGTTCTGACCCAGGATGTTGAGCGGAACGCAGCCCGCTGCATCCGCCTGGTTCCAGTGCTGCTCGAAGCCCGCCGGCGTCGTGGTGTTGGCCGGGCCGGGCAGCGTGGCGCGGCAGACGGCCTTGCCGTTGGCGACGCCGGTGGTGGCGAGGCCCTCATCGACCGCATCGAGCGCGTACATGAAGAAGCGGTTCACGCGGTTGCCGGTGACGAGCACGTCCTGGGTGGTCTTGCCGTATTGGTAATAGACGTCCCAGTTGAGGCCATTGAGCCAGTTGAGCTTGCCTTCAAGGCCCGTCGCGACGCGCCAGGTGCTAAGGTCGGTATTCACCGTCTGGCGCGTGCCGGGCACGTTGCGCATGTGCTTGGCGACGAAGATCGGTGAGGTCGGCACGCCTGGCGCCTGCGAGACCTGCGCCTGCGTTGCGGCGTTTGCCGGGTTGGCCGCGATCAGGTCGGAGAGCAGCTTGTTGGTGCCCGTGGCTTGGTCGAAATAGGTGGCGCCCTTCAGCCAGAAATAGTCCGGACGGATGGGCGTGCCGGAGGACGGCCCGAGCGAAATACCCGCCACCTTGGAATCGCGGCTACCATAGGAGCCTTCGAGGAAGCCCTTGATCTCCGAAGAGAACTCGAAGTCGGTGTGCGTGAAGACCGCCAGGCGATTGATGTCCGGGCGAAGCTGGACTTCGGACCAGGGCGAGCAGTCGACCGTACAGTCGCCGCCCTTGCGTTCGCCGAAGCCGTTGCTGGCGGTATACGCGCCGGCGTCATATTGCAGCACGCTGCGGCCGTCAGCGCTGAACACCAGACCGCGGAGCGGCACGGGGTTGTTGCGGGGGGCGGCCGTCGTCATGCGGAAGACGGTCGACAGGTCGTAGTTCGTGTAGGCGCCGTTGTCGCCACGCAGCGTGCGTGGCAGGTTGTTGGTGGTGAAGAACTGGTTGTCGAACGTATCCGGCGACTTGGCGCACCATTCGCGGACATAGACGCAGTCGCCCACTTCGCCGCTGTTCTGATACTCGATGCCGAAGATGATGTGGCCGCGATCGTCGGCGAAGTCGGTGCCTGCTGCGGCCGAGCCGTGGAAGGTCTTGCCGTCAGCGCGGAAGGTCTGGCCGTAGTCGAGCTGCGCCTTGAAGCCGGTCAGGTCCTTGTCGAGGATCACGTTGACCACGCCCGCGAGCGCGTCGGTGCCGTAAGCCGCCGATGCGCCGCCCGTCACCGTCTCCACGCTCTTCACGAGCATCGAGGGGATGAGGTTCATGTCGACCGCGCCGCCGGTCGTCGAGGGCACGAAGCGCCGCGTGTCGACCAAGGTCAGCGTGCGCACGCCATTGTTCGGGTTGAGGCCGCGCAGGTCCGCGATGTTCGCGCCCGCATTCAGGTTAGCGGCGATGTTGATGCCGGTGTTCGTCTCCGAAGCCTTCGACACGTTCTGCGGAAGGGTCTGGATGGTTTCACCGATATTGACCTGGCCCATGGCCTGGATCTGGTCACCGCTGACCACCGTCACCGGTGTCGGCGAGTTGAACGTGGAGCGCCCGAGGCGCGAACCCGTCACGATGATGTCTGCATTTTCCGCTGCTGCCGCATCCTGCGGCGCTTCATCCTGAGCCCAGGCAACATTTGGTACCGCTACCAAACTGAGCAGCGAAACAGAGATTTTAAGCAATGCCCTCATTTTCGTGCACCTCCCCAAATAGATGCGGCCCTTGATCGACCGCTGTCGACTTGTTCTCGACGGCTCTGCCGACTCACCGGTCGGTCCTTGCCGTGCTCCGATTTTTATTTTTTAGGATTGAAGGGGTACGGCGCTGCCGATGGGGAGGCTTGCCCGAGTAGGAAATTCCGTAAGCGGCGAACGGAAGTAAAGTCGATCCGCCCGGTAGTATTACCCCATGGCATAGCCACGGGTCTTTGTGGCTGGAATCCGTATCAGCGGCTCCGCCGCGCCATGCGGCGCCCGGCGAGGTAAAAGTGCCATCCCGGCCATACAGAAAGGGCCATCGAGGCGACGAGCACGATCTGCGTGGCGTCGACCACCGAGCGGCGGCAGGCCGCATCGAGCGCCGCGACCGCGCCCTTGGCCGCGTGACCGCCGGGGCAGGTAGCCATGAAGCCGGCCGGATCGGCATTGCCGAACAGGATCGCCGCCACGACATCATTGGCCGCGCCGGCGACAAGCGGGCCGAAGCTGTGGCCGATGAGCCCCATGCAGACGCCTAGCATTACCGCGGCCTTGGCCCGTCCGCCGGGCGGAACGATATTGTAAAGGACGGTGTAGCTCGGCGCGAGGAAGGTCGCGTTGGCCAGCGCGCCGAAGAACATCCAGATGGCGAGCCAGGTCGCGTCGCTCTGCAGAAGCGAGATGACGTAAAGCGGCGCCCCGGCCATCACGGTGATGGCGGGAAACCACATGAGCCAGCGTTCGTCGCGCCGGGCCAGCCGCTGGGCGATGATGCCGCCGGCGATGGTGGAGATCGACGCACCCAGCATCATCGACATGCCGACGATGAAGCCGAGTTCGGTGTACGAGATGGGGAATTTCCGGGCCAGATAGGGGCCGAGGAAGGTGGCGGTGGGGCTGGTGAAGATGGCGAGGATCGTCAGCGCCAGGATCATCTGTCGCAGCACCGGTGAGCGCCACAGGATGAGCGCGGCCACGTGGAAGGATTTCGGGTCGGCGAAGGCCGGATCGGCGGCGGCCGCCGTGTCGAAGCAGCCGCGCGGCGGCTCTTTGACGACCCGCCAGGTGAGTAACGCGACAAAGATGCCGGGCAGGCCGACGACATAGAAGGCCGCGCGCCAGCCCCAATGGTCGAGCACGATGCCGCCGACGATCGAGCCGACGAAGGCGCCGATTGGATAGCCGAGGCCATAGATGGCGAGCGCCTTGGTGCGATTGCTGCGCGGGAAATAGTCGCTGATGAGCGAGTGCGACGCGGGGAGGCACGAGGCCTCGCCGACACCCACGCCCATGCGCGCCAGTGTCAGCGTCACGAAACTGGTCGCGACGCCGCAGAGGGCCGTCATGATCGACCAGAAGGCGACGCAGATTGAGAGGATCGAGACGCGATTGCCCTTGTCGGCAAGGCGCGCCATCGGGAAGCCGAAGGCGAGGTGGACGGCGCTGAAGGCGAAGCCAGTGAGGAAACCCAGTTCCCAGTCGGCCAGCAGCAGTTCCTCCTTGATGGGCTGGGCGAGGATGCCGAAGATTGAGCGGTCGACCGAGCTGAAGAAATAGACCGAGAACAGCACGGCGAGCACGATCCAGGATGTGCGAAGGCTATCGGCAGGTGTCGCGCCGGCCGGGACCGCTGCATCGGCCGGGGGGAGAGCGATTTGCTCGGACGCGCTCAACGGACGCTGCCCCCGGATCGGGCCTGGGTCATTCGCACTCTCCTCCGTGCCGCCCGCCGCCATTCATGGGCCGCGTGTCGGTCGCCGGTGGCCGGCGCTATCGGGAAAAGAACAGGCCTGCAATCGCGTGGCTAGCCGATTGCCGCCACGGGATATTCTGTGTTCCGCGAGGCGCAATCACGCCATTCAGGCGGCCGCGCGATACGTGCCCTTAGCGCGGCCGGGGATTGGCGAGCGATGAGAGGACGCCTCGCAGCGTGCGCACTTCGAGATGGTTCCAGCCCGGCTTGGTCAGCAGGTTGCGCAGCGTGCGGCGTGTCGCGGCCTCGCGGCTCGGCGGGAAGAAATAGCCTGCCTCGCTCAACATGCCTTCGAGTTGCCCGATCATCCCTTCCAACTCGTCCTGCGGGGCAGGGGGCAGGATGTCGGTCAGCGTCGGCTGCGAGAGCGTGGCATGCTTGGACCATTCATAGGCGCACAGGATGACCGCCTGGGCGAGATTGAGCGAGCCGAAGTCCGGGTTGACCGGCACGGTGAGAATGGCGCGGGCGAGGGCGACGTCGTCCGTCTCAAGGCCCGAGCGTTCGGGGCCGAAGACGATGGCTGAGCGGCCGACCGCGCTATGGATCTCCCGCGCTGCCTCTTCGGGCGTCACCACCGGCTTGGTGACGCCGCGCTTGCGCACCGTGGTGGCATAGACATGCGCGCAGTCGGCGACGGCGTCGGCCAGCGTCTCATAGACCTGCGCCTGCGCCAGTACCTCATCCGCGCCGGCCGCAGCGGGGCCGGCATCCGGATTGGGCCAGCCGTCGCGCGGCGTGACCAGCCGCATCTCGGTCAGCCCGAAATTGAGCATCGCGCGCGCTGCCTTGCCGATATTCTCGCCCAGCTGCGGGCGGACAAGGACGATGATGGGAACAGGAATGGTCATGGCATCAGCACCGGTCTCGACAAGCGCGACGGGCGCCCGATCCCCACGGACCGGGCGAACCCTCGCCTCACTCCCCGCTCACCTCGCGGATCGTGCCGGCGAATTCCTGGAAGTCCTTGGCCTCGGTGAAGTCCTTGTAGACGCTGGCGAAGCGGATGTAGGCGACGCTGTCGAGGCCCTTGAGGCCTTCCATGGCGAGCGAGCCGATGCGGACGGAGTGGACTTCGCTCTCGCCGCTGGTCTCGAGCTGGCGCTGGATGCCGGAGACGAGGCGCTCGATGCGCACCGGATCGATCGCGCGCTTGCGGCAGGCAAGCTCGATGGAGCGGGCGAGCTTCTCGCGGTCGAAGGGTTCGCTTGCGCCACCTGACTTGACGACGATGATGTCGCGCAGCTGGATGCGCTCGAAGGTGGTGAAGCGTGCGGCGCAGCCTTCGCACTGGCGGCGGCGTCGGATGGCGGCGCCGTCCTCCGTGGGACGGCTGTCCTTCACCTGGCTGTCTTCATGACCGCAATAGGGGCAGCGCATCTAGCGGCGAATCCTCGACCAGAAGGCAATGCCCGCGCCCGCGACGAGGCCCAGCGGCAGCGAGACGATGGGCAGGACCACGCCTGCCACCGCGCCGATCGCCGCCCCGGTCAGCACCGGCTTGGTGGAGGGATGGGCAAGCCCTTCCTTCGCCATGCCGCTGATCTCGGCCTTGGCCTTTTCCAGCAAATCCCCCTGTTCGCTCATCGCCTCTAGCCTCTCAATAGATCGGGAAACGCGCCGTCAGGCCCAGCACCTTCTCGCGCACATGCGCCTCGATCTGGCCGTCGCCTTCGTCGCCATTCTTGCGCAGGCCCTCGACCACCTCGGCGATCAGCGTGCCGATCTCGCGGAACTCCGCCTCGCGGAAGCCGCGCGTGGTGCCGGCCGGAGTGCCGAGCCGCAGGCCGGACGTGACGAACGGGCTCGCCGTGTCGAACGGCACGGCGTTCTTGTTGCAGGTGATATAGGCGCGGTCGAGCGCCTTTTCGGCGGCCTTGCCGGTCGTGCCGCGCGAGCGCAGGTCGATCAGCATCAGGTGATTGTCTGTGCCGCCCGAGACGACGCCGACGCCCGCATCGGCGAGGCTTTCGGCCAGCGCCTTGGCATTGGCGACGATCTGGTGGGCATAGGCCTTGAACTCGGGGCGCAGCGCCTCGGCGAACGCGACCGCCTTGGCGGCGATCACATGCACCAGCGGGCCGCCCTGCAGGCCGGGGAACACGGCCGAGTTCATCTTCTTGGCCAGCGCTTCGTCATTGGTGAGGATGATGCCCGAGCGCGGGCCGCGCATCGACTTGTGCGTGGTCGTGGTGACGACATGGGCATGAGGAAACGGCGAGGGGTGCGCGCCGCCGGCCACCAGGCCCGCAAAGTGCGACATGTCGACCAGCAGATAGGCGCCGACCTCATCCGCGATCGTGCGGAAGGCGGCGAAGTCCCAGACGCGCGGATAGGCGGTGGCGCCGGCGATGATGAGCTTGGGCTTGTGCTCGCGCGCCTTGGCAGCGACGGCCTCCATGTCGAGCAGCTGGTCGTCCTGGCGCACGCCATAGGAGACGCAGTTGAACCACTTGCCGGACATGTTGACCGGCGAGCCGTGGGTCAGGTGGCCGCCCGCGGCGAGATCGAGACCCATGAAGGTGTCGCCCGGCTGGAGCAGCGCGAGGAACACGGCCTGGTTCATCTGGCTGCCCGAATTGGGCTGCACATTGGCGAAGTCGCAGCCGAACAGCGTCTTGGCGCGCTCGATGGCCATCGTCTCGACGATGTCCGCCCATTCGCAACCGCCATAATAGCGCTTGCCCGGATAGCCCTCGGCATATTTGTTGGTGAAGATGGAGCCGGTGGCTTCCAGCACCGCCTTGCTGACGATGTTCTCCGAGGCGATGAGCTCGATCTTGTCCTGCTGGCGCTTGAGCTCACCCTGGACCGCCGCGAACACTTCCGGATCCGCTTCCGCCAGGCCGGCGGAGAAGAAGCCGGGGGCGCGGATGGCGGGTTCGTTCGAATTGTCAGCGAAGGCTGGCGAAACGGTCATGACGAAACGGTTCCTTGTGCAGGGTCAATCGGCTTTGGCGAGCACCGGTGGGTTGCCGAGCTTGCCGACGCGGCGGACGTGGCGATCGCCGCCGAAGGGGGTCGAGAGGAAGGCGGTGAGGCAGGCCTTGGCCATTTCGATGCCGATCAGCCGCGCGCCCATGGCGATGACGTTGGCATCATTATGCTCGCGCGAGAGCTGGGCCGAAAGCGGCTCGCTCACCAGCGCGCAGCGGCAGGCGGGATTGCGATTGACGGCGATCGAGATGCCGATGCCAGACCCGCACAGCGCCACGCCGCGCTCGGCACGGCTGGAAGCGACTTCCTCGGCGACCTTGTAGCCATAATCGGGGTAGTCGACGCTCTCGCCGACGCCCGGGCCGAGATCGTTTACCTCATGGCCCTGCTCGCGCAGCCACTCCGCGAGCGACGCCCTGAGCTCCACGGCGGCATGATCGGAAGCGATTGCGATGCGCATTGGTCTGGTCCCCGCGCGACACGAACGAAAACAACGAGTCGCGATTGGCCCGCTATCTAGTGTTACAGCGCCAAGAATGCCACTGCCGATTGCGCCCAGTGGAATGCGGCGCTAATTCCGAGACATGAGCGGCACACTCCTCTCCATCCTCATGCTGGCCGGCATCGCGCTGACGATCGGCGGCATCTACCTCATCGCCAAGAAGCGCGAATACAAGCAGGGCGTGCTGATGATCGTCGCGGCGATCGTCATGTTCTTCAATGTGGCGATATGGTCGGTTCCGATCGGGTGAGGGGCGTGACTTTCGGGCCGTTGCCGGTCGAAAGTCACGCTAAGGTCACACTATGCGCGCGGGCGTGGCGGCCGTCGAAACGGCCGGATTTTTGCGGCTTAAAGGGGCAAAGAGCGGTGGCGCTGATCGCTGCATGGGCGAAGCCTGGCATGGAAGGCACGCTGTAGGACAGGCCCTTTTTCGCTGGCCTGACGGTGGTGCTAGGTCCCGGAATACGCGCTTGATTTGCCAGCGCAGGCGCGCAGATGGGCGAGCAGCGCGTCGCCATTGGCCGTCCAGGTGAAGCGCTGGGCGGTTTCGCGGACAGTGGCGCGATCCGGCGGGCTGGCGAGAAGGTCCGCGATGGCGGCGCGGATCGCCTCTGCCTCGCGCGGCACGATGCGGCCGGCCTCGGGTCTGTCGATCAGTTCGCGCGCCCCGCCGGCCTCGCTGATGACGAGCGGGGTGCCGCAGGCCAACGCCTCGACCCAGGCATTGGCAAGCCCCTCGGAGGCGGAAGGGAGCGCCATCACGTCGCTTGCGGCGAGCCAGCCCGGAAGATCCGCATGCGGAACGCTGCCAAGGAAACGAACGCGCGCGCCGAGCCCGAGGCTGCGGGTCTGTGCTTCCAAGGCGGCGCGGTCCGGCCCGTCGCCGAAGAGCAGCAAGGTCGCGTCGGGCAGGCCGACCATGGCTTCGATCACCAGCGCCTGCCCCTTGCGTGGAATGAGCGCGCCGAGCGTGGCGATCACCGGGCCGGCAAGGCCCTTGTCTGCTTTCGCCTTCGCCCGATCGGCCAGCGCGAAGCGATCCAGATCGACGCCGGTATAGTGGACGCGGATCCCGTCCGGAGCGATGCCGAGCGCGGCCATGTCCGCCTTCATCGCGGCGCTGACGGCGAGCAGCCCGGCGGCGTGATCGGCCGCCTCGCACACCATCGCTGCCGTCCCCGGATCGCGGCCCCAATGATGAATGTCCGCCCCGCGCGCCTTCACCGAATAGGGAAGGCCAAGTTCCGCCGAGAGCCGGTGCGCGACTGGCCCGTCCGGAAAGAAGAAGCTCGCGTCGATGACGTCGAACGGCCGTTGCCGATGCAGCCGCCGCACCAGCGGTAGCACCGCGCGCGTCATGAGCGTCGGGTGCAGGCGCCCGCCGATCGCCGGCACGATGGGGAAGCGCGGCCGATGCACCTCCAGCCCCCGCCATTGATCCTGCGCGGGGAGGGCGGCCAGCGCCCGGTAGCGCGGATGCAGCGAGAGCGGCCAGGGCGGCAGGCCGACCGGCGCGATTACCGTCAGCTCGACGCCCGCGCGGCTCGCCAGCTCACGCGTCTGTCGCTCGACGAACACGCCAAAATTCGGCCGCGTTGCGTCCGGAAACAGCGTCGAGAGCGTGAGCACGCGCAAGGTCATGCGCGCGGCCTAGCAGGCCGGGGTGAAGAAGGCATTAGGGCGGCGGGGTCTGCGCTCAGGGCGCGTCCAGAAAGGCGCCGAGCGCGGCGTTGAAGGCGGCCGGGTCCTGCATCATGGCGAAATGACTGGTGTCCTTTAGCCAGACGAGCCTGGCGCCGGGAACGGAGCGGGCGAGATAGGCGGTATGCTCGGCCTTGATCGCCTCGTCATGATCGCCGTCGACAATGGTGACGGGGACGCGGATCCGCCCGAGATCGGCGGCCGTGTAATTGGGTTCGGTCTCCCACATCTTGCTGATCGCGGCGAGGAAGTCGTCGAACCCGTTTGGCGTCGGTGAAAGACGCGCATAGTCCTTCCGCGCCTGATCGATGAAGGTCGTGAACGGCGGCTGCTCGGTCCCGGCGACGTTCACGCCGCTCGGGTCCATGTTCGCGGCAAAGGCAAAGACGCGCGTGAGGCGTTCGGGATGCTTGAGCGCGAGGACCAGCCCGATGATCGCGCCGTCGCTCCAGCCCACGATCGCAGCCTTCTTCACCTTGAGCCGGTCCATGACGGCCAGCACGTCCGAGGCCATCAGCTCATAGGTATAGCGCCGGCCATCGCGCGTGCTGCGCCCATGGCCGCGGCTGTCGATCAGGATCAGCCGATGCGAACGGGCGAGGGGCGCTACCTGGTTGGCCCAATAGTCGCTGTTGGAAAGGCCGCCATGCAACAGGACGACGGGCGGCCCCTTGCCATATTCCTTGTAGTGGATGTCGGCCCCATCGTGGGCGACCGATCCCGACTGGTCGGGAGCGGGCATGGCGGGCAGGGATGGGAAGGTCTCCCAACGCTGCTGCGCCGCCGCGGGAGTGGCGACGAGCGAGGCGATGGCGAGGGCAATGGCCAGGATGAACGAGCGCATTATGAGCCTCCGGTTCCGGCGTGGAAGCTACCAGCGCAAGGAGACAGCGGCCAGCGCGATGATCGCCTCAAAGCCCCCTGATCAACCGCACCGGCAGGCCGATCCACGCGGGATCGTTGACCACCTGCTGGCGCATGCCGATGCCGAGCGGGAGGAGGTGGAGCATCGCGCCGTCGCGGCCGATGAGGCGACCGAACAGGAAGCGGCCGGCGGGGCGGGGAACGAGCACGTCGCGGTTGAGGGCTTCGGCGAAGCGCTCGGGCGCGAGGCGGTCGCACCACAGTTCATCCCCGGCGCGATAGTCGCCGAGCGAGGCGGTCATGCGGATGCCGAGCGCGCCCTTGGGCACGCTGGGCGGGACGAGGGTGAGCGGGCGGGTCGGCGCGCCGGCGCCATCCGGGCCGACAAGCGCCGCCACCGGCACTTTCTCGCTCTCGGGCAGGTCGACGAGGTCGCTGGCCTGAACGCCTAGCGCGGCGGCGATGCGGTTCAGCCACTTGACCGATACGGTTCGCGTGCCGGTTTCAAGCCGGCCGATCGTCTGGGCGGTGGTCGGCGGCTCGCAGCGCGCGCCCACTTCCTCCAGCGTCAGGCCGCGCGCCTTGCGCACCTCCCGAATCCGCGTAATCATCCGCACCCCCTCATAACCGTATCGGTTCGCTCTGTCCTACATTTCTCTCCATATGGCAAGGCCTTCCCGAATCGGAGCGAGGAGGCAAGCACATGGTGGGAAAGACACGGGGCGCGAAGCAGGCGGAGCGGCTGGTCGAGCGGAGCATCGAGGGACCGGACGGCAAGGCGCACAAGCTGCTCGTCAATCTGGCGGAATCGCCGGTGAGCTGGCTCCATGCGCGCAGGATGCTCTCGCGCCGCCAGTTCGACGCGGCCGAGGCGCTGCGCCTCGATTGGGAACGGGCGGCGATGGGCGCGCGGGTCACGATGAACTGGGATGTTGCCGCTGCGCCGTCTCACGGCCGCCGCGCCGCGGCGGGCGCGCCGGATCGCAGCATGACGCAGATTGCGGCGCACCAGCGGTTGCACAGCGCGCTCGCCTCGGTCGGCCCTGGCCTGTCGGACATTCTCTGGCGCGTCGTCTGCGCGTGCGAGGGGCTGGCAGCGGCAGAGCAGGCGCTGGGCTGGCCGGTGCGGGCAGGAAAGCTGGTCCTCGGTTTCGCACTGGATCGCGTCGCGGACTATTACAAAATCGGCGGGCCGGAGAGCGGATGGGGCGCGAAAAAGGGAAAGGGAGCGTGACTTTCGGGTGATCTTCGAGCGCAAAACTGTGGTTCGGCGCGCCGCGCCTTCGTGACCTTCGTGACTTCGGGAAGACGAACGGGCGGGGAGAGTGCCCCTTGCGGCCCGCGCTCGCCGGGTCTAGGGGCCTCTCCATCGCCCCAGCCTCGACAAGTCCGGAGGACTCGACCCCATGAAAGCCCGCGTGTTCGTCACCCTCAAGTCCGGCGTGCTCGATCCGCAGGGCAAGGCGATCCAGCATGCGCTCGAGGGCCTCGGCTTCGGCGGCGTCAATGATGTGCGCGTCGGCAAGCTGATCGAACTCGATCTCGCCGACGGCACCAGCGAAGCGGACGTCAAGTCGATGTGCGAGAAGCTGCTCGCGAACACGGTGATCGAGAACTACAAGATCGAGACCGTCGGCTAAGGGATCCTGACCGATGAAAAGCGCCGTTATCGTTTTCCCCGGCTCCAATTGCGATCGCGATCTTGCGGTCGCGTTCGAGGCCGTCAGCGGATCGAAGCCCACCATGATCTGGCATCGCGAGACGGAACTGCCCGAGGGACTCGACCTGATCGGCGTGCCCGGCGGCTTCTCCTATGGCGACTATCTGCGTTCCGGCGCCATGGCCGCGCGCTCGCCGGTGATGCGCGCGGTGGCCGATGCGGCGGCGCGGGGCACCTTCGTGCTGGGCATCTGCAACGGCTTCCAGGTGCTCACCGAGACCGGCCTGCTGCCCGGCGCGCTGATGCGCAATGCCGGCACGCACTTCGTCTGCCGCGATGTCGCCCTCAGCGTCGACAACAGCCAGAGCGCCTTCACTAGCCGCTATTCGGCGGGCGAGCGCGTCAGCTTCCCGGTCGCGCATCACGACGGCAACTTCTTCGCCGATGCCGACACGCTCGACCGGCTGGAGAATGAGGGCCGCGTCGCCTTCCGCTATGCCGAGAAAGTCAACGGCTCGGCCCGCGACATCGCCGGCATCCTCAACGATGCGGGCAATGTGCTGGGCATGATGCCGCACCCCGAGCGCGTCATCGAGAAGGCGCATGGCAGCACGGACGGCCGTCGCCTGTTCGAGGGCCTGCTCGAAGGGCTGATGGCGCGCGCCTGACCGGTCGCGGCCAAGCGGATCGCAAGTGGGCGGTCCTAAAGCTCGGCTGCCCCGCAGGTTTGCCCTCAACAAGTGCTCCTGCGCAGGCAGGAGTCCAGAACCCAACCGATGAGCCTAGCGCCCTGGGCTCCTGCCTGCGCAGGAGCACGCGCAGATTTGTCGGATCGCGCTCCGCCTACGGCTTGATGCCGAACCGCGCATATTCCTGATCGATGCGAGGCTTGAGCCGCCGCGCGATGTCCAGTTCCGTCGCGCTCTCGCTCTTGCGGTCGAGGCGCGCCAGCACGACGCCGCGCATGAAGCGGCTCTCCGCCATGCTCGGCACGGCGTTCAGCACCGCGTCGAGATCGCGGATCGCGTCGTCGTAGCGACCGAGCCGGTATGAGACGAGCGCGCGGCTGTCGAGGATGGCGTAGGGGTTGCTGCTCAACTCCAGAGCCGAGGTGCAGTCCTTCGCGGCCGATTCCACGTCGACCTGGCGCGTGCCCTTGATCCAGCAGCGCAGGTTGAGCAGGGTCGGCGTGCCCGGCTTGTCGGCGATCAGCGTCTCGACGAGCTTCAGCGCTTCGGAGGCGTTGCCGAACCGGCCGAGCAGATCGGCCTTGGCCTCGTTATAAGCCTGTCGCGTTTCGCCGCCCAGTTCGATGCGCTGGTCGAGCAGGTCGACCGCGCCGCTCACATCGCCGCGCTCGGCGCGCAGGCTGGAAACCTTGAGCGTCGCGGGAACGGAGGAAGGATCGAGCTGGCGCGCGGCTTCGGCATCGGCCAGCGCGGCCGCGAGATTGCCCTGTTCCTCGTGCAGCGCGGCGCGCCCCAGATAGAGTTGGATGTTGGGCTCCAGCGCGATCGCCTTGTTGAGATCGTCGAGCGCCCCCTTGCCGTCATTGATGTTGCGGCGGAAGAAGGCGCGGCTGCGATAACCAGCGGTTTCGTCCGGATCGGCAGCGATTGCCTTGGCGAAGATCGCCTCGGCAGCCGCGATCTGCGTGGCGCCGGCCGGGTCCTTGCCGGCAATGTCCCAGCGGCGCAGGGTGCCAGCGGGCGCGATGAGGCGCGGGGCGCGCACCCGTGCCGTCGCCAGCCGGTCCTTCTCGACCGCGACCTGACCGGCGGGGATTTCCACGCCGGTCGAATCGATCCGCTCGTCGACCGAGACAATGCCTTTCTCCAGCGTGATGGCGCGATTGATCTCGCTGCCGGCGATCCGGTCGGTGAGGCCGGGTTGCCCGTCGATGCGAAAGTCGCGGCCGCCATTGGGCAAGCGGACCTGGAGGCGCAGGCGACGCCCTTCCGGCGCGGGCGTCGCGACCGGGATCGTCGACCAAGCCGCGCGCGCCCGGTCGGGATCGAAGTTGATCGCGGTCAGCGCGCGGTCGAGCGGGCGCTTGAGCGCCTTGTCGTCCCAGCGCCAGGCGCTGGCGATCACGCCCGTCGCCTTGATGGTCATGATGCCTGCCTTCTCGTCCGGCGCAAGGTCGATCGAACCGAACTGCGCCTCGCCGACGAGGCGGCTGAGGAACTGGCTGAGTACCTGGCGCTGGCGCGCCGCGTCCATCTGGTTGCGTACGACGTTGAGCTGCATCGCGGTGGCGCCGCGCAGCACCAGCGAGAGGTCGAAGGGACTGGGCAGGTCGACGCTGGTGCTCTCATCGAGGTTCATGGTGAGGTCGAAGGTCGGGCGGCCGCTCTTGCGCGGTTCGATCTTCATGAGGTCCGCGCCCGCCGCGCGCAGCGGCAGCACGTTGCGGAACGGTGGGGTGTCTCGCAGATCCTCCGCGCGCGCGCCAAGGCCGGTGCCGTCGAGCCAGAGCGACTCCCCGTTTACGACCGCGCGCACGATGATGTGGTTGAACGCGGCGGCGCTGGGCAGGCGATTGACGACCAGATCGCCCAGCTCGGTATGGGCCAGAACCGGCTCGGCCTCGACGCCCAGCGCGTCCAGCAACGCGAGCAGCAGCAGCGTCTTGGCCTTGCAGTCGCCATAGCGCAGCGCCCAGGTCTGCTCCGGCTTCTGCGGCACGTAATTGCCGCCGTCCATCGAGACGGCCAGATAGCGCACCCGGTCCTGCACCAGCTGGAATGCCTTCTGCAGCCGGTCGAGCTGGGTCTTCTCGCTCTTCTTGATCGCGTCGACCTCACCGGCGAGCGCGCTGCCCGGCGTGATCAGCCCGTGGCTGGCGAACAGCGGGTACATGGTGCGCGAGACGTCCTGCCAGTCCGCGAACGTCGAGACCTCCAGCAGCGAGGGCGAGCGGAACCGGCCGGGCGCATCCGGCGGCATGTCCGCAAGCTTGGGCGCGGGGAGGGTGAAGCTGAGCTCGGTGAAATCCTTGCCGCGCACCGGCTTGGCGGTCACGCCGGGATTCGAGATCTTCCAGTTCGCCTTGACGTCATTCTCCCAGAGCGCGCGCATCCGCCCCTGCGAGATGACGGCAGGCGCGGTGATGACCGGCGCCAGCGCCTGGACATGGCCCGCAAGGGCCTTGTCGGTGATCGTCGTCGAGAAGCGCAGGCGCAGGATGTCGCCCACGCGCAAACCCTCGACGGCCATGGTCGCGGTCAGGATGCCGGTCAGTTCGCGCTGTTCGAGGCTCTGCTCGCGGCGGAGCACGGTGAAGGTGCGGCCGCCGGCCAGCAGGTTGATGAGTTCGCCATCGCGGATGATCGCCAATTCGTGGACGTAAAGGTCGCCCTTGTCCGGCGCCCAGGGCAAGGTGAGGTTGGCGAGCTGGTTCATCTGCTCGGGCGAGGTGATGCGCTGCGCCGTGTCGACATAGTTCCACAGGCCGCCCTTGGTGATGCGCTGCTGCCCGTCGAAGATGAGGACGGCGGGGCCCGTCGCGCCAATGCTGGCGGGGGCGGGCAGCTTCGCCGGGATGACCCAGTCGGGCGTCGGCTCGTAGCGCGGCGTCTCGCCGGCGTGTGCGGCGCTCGTACACAGCAGCCCGGCGATCATCGTCGCGGCGAAAAAACTCCGAGTCAAATTCATCCCTTCCCGTCGGCTCCACCGACAGAGCTACTCCATCCCCGGCGGCCGCTCAATCGCTTGGCGACGGCAGAATTGAGCGAGCGCGAAGAGATAGGGGTGGGGGCTTTACGAAAGATGAGTGCCTCCGTCGGGCAACTCGTCGCGCGGGCGGCGCGGATGAGGGCATAGGATTTGCCGTATCGCCCGATTTTGCGGAGGATGCGGGCGTCCTCGTGGGAGATGGACTTCAGGCAGGCCGCAAAGCGCCGCACCGTCCGGCTTTTCCACACAGACCGCTACCGCAGGCACGGCCAGGACGGTCGGCCGCGCACATGTCACTACATCAGCCAGGGAGCTTCGTCATGCGCCACGACCGCAAGAGACGTTCATTCTCTATGAGCCTGTGTTGCTTCGCCGCCGCTTTGATGCTCGCGGCTCCGGAAGCCCGTGCGGACCCTGTGCTGGCCGATCCGAGCCGGTACAAGATCAGCCTTTATGCCGATCTCACGCCCTTCGGCTTCCACACCAAGTCCCTTCAACTGACGATCACGCCCGGCGAAAATGGTTTCGCGGCCGGCATGTACGTGACGTCGCCGTTTACCCCGTCTCCCAATCCGGACAGGCTGTTCTTCGTGACGGGGCCGGGCGCGGTCTCGACCGTGAACTCGGCGCTGGATACGCCGGAGAACCTCGTCTTCGCGCGCGGCGCCTATGGCGACGGGATGCTGATTTCCGAGCCGAGCAACAATCGCCTGCAGCGGCTGCTTGCCGACGGCACGCTGACGACCTTTGCGTCGCTCGGGACCGCGCCATTCGGTCCGACAGGGCTCGCCTATGACGCGGGCGGCAACCTCTACGCGACGGATTTCCTCTCCGGAAACATCCTGCGTGTCGCGCCCGACGGAAGCTCGTCGATCCTCGCGACAATTCCGATTCCCTCGATCCCGGACGCCTTTTCCGGCGCGAAGCCGATCCTGGCCGATCTTGGCGGGCGCTACGGCTCGGGCCTGATCGTGGGGACGTTCAGCGTAACCGACGACGCGCCGACCTTGGCCGACATCCTCTATCTGGTCTCGCTTGATGGAAGCCTGATCCAGCCGCTGGCCGGTGGGTTCAGCGGCCTCGAGTTCATCGCGCTGGGGGATGGCGGCGCCTTTGGTCTCGATCTCTACGCCTCGACGATCGGCGGCGATGCCAATCGCGATGGCGGCGTGTTCACGGTGGCGCCGGACGGGACGGTCTCGCCGTTCCTGACGTCTATCGACGCGACGCATGTGGTCTTCGATTCTCTCGGCGTGCTCGGCGGCGGACTGTTCGTTTCGGACTTTAACGAGAGTGTCGGATCCGCACGCATCTGGCGCATCACGCCGGTGCCGGAGCCGGGCACCTACGCGCTGTTGATTCTGGGATTCGGGATCGCCGGCTGTGCGCTTCGTTTCCGCGGGCGCGCCAAGGTTTTAAGCCCGCAACGCGCCTGATCGAAGGCGCAAGTCCACGAAAAAGCCGTCTCCCGCACGAGGCAAGAAACGGCTGAAGAAATTTGGTCGGGACGAGAGGATTCGAACCTCCGACCCCCACACCCCCAGTGTTGTGGTCGATTACGCCGGGGTGCGGCGTTGATCCCGAATCGCGGCAGTATCCCGTCAAGTGAGTTTGTGCTGTTCTGTTGATGTTCGCGCACGTCCGCGTTATCGTGCTTACTATGTGATTACTGACGGTGATTGCTGTGGCAAGAACGAAGCTAACGAAACGGGCGATAGACGCGATCCAGGGCAGCGGTCGCGATGTTTTCTATTGGGATGAAGCGCTGCCGGGTTTCGGCCTCAAGGTCACGGCGGCCGGCAGCAAGGTGTTCGTTTACCAATATCGGCTTGGCGGCCGTGGAACGATGGCAACCCGTTGGACGATCGGGCGCTACGGTGCGCCGTGGACACCGGACAAGGCGCGGGCAGAAGCCGAACGCCTTGCGATCCTTGTCGCACAGGGCGTCGACCCCATGGCGCAGAAGAAGGAGCGTGAACGAACCGAGCGGACGCTGAGCTTCACTGCCTATGTCGAGACGTTCTCGGCAGGCTACCTTGAAACGGAATGGGGTTCGTCGTGGAAGCAGGCCAAGCGTCAACTCGAACTACACGCGGTGCCGAAGCTCGGCGGCAAGGCGCTGCCCGATATTCAGGTCGCCGATATCAATCAGGTTCTTGATGGACTGCGCACGCGGCCGGGTGTCCAAAAGAGCGTGTGGGCCGTCCTGAGCAGCCTATTCCGGTGGGCGACCAGACGCGAGGACATCGATCGCAATCCGATGGCGAAAATCGATCCGCCCTCCGGATCGAAGGCCAGGAAGCGGGTTCTGTCGCCCGACGAGATTATCGCGGCGTGGCGAGCCAGTTATCAACTGGAGGATCCGCGCGGGGCGCTAGTCCGGCTTCTCATGATCACCCTTCAGCGCCGAAGCGAGGTTGCGAAGCTGCCTTGGGCCGAACTGACCAAGGGGCGGGGCCTGTGGCGCCTCGACGGCGCGCGTAGCAAGAACGGTCTCGATCATCTGGTCCCGCTGTCCGGTTCGGCGATGGCCGAGCTGGATGCGATCGGTTGGAAGACGCGCGGGCGGGTCCTACCGTGCTCGACGGGCAAGACGCCGGTCTCGAACTTCTCCGACATGAAAACGGCCTTGGACGAGGCGATGAAGCCGATCCTGCAAGAGCTGGCTGATGCGCGCGCGGATGAGGCAGGGGAGGAGCGCCATGCGATTGAATGGACGCCTTGGCGCCTCCACGACCTGCGGCGGACCGGCACGACGAACCTTCAGGCCCTCGGCTTTCCGATCGAGGTGACCGAGCGCGTTATCAATCACCATCAGGGCGGTGAAGCATCCGGCATACGAGGCATCTACAACCTCCATGAATATGTCGAAGAGAAGACCCGCGCGCTCGATGCGTGGGCCGCTCATCTGCAAAGTCTTATCAATGGCGCTCCGATGGCGTCGAACGTGGTTCCTCTCGCGGTAGCGCGAGGGTGACGGGGTGGCGCGGCTAGGGTAGCTCCCGAAATTCCGGCCCCGCACCGGATTGCCGCGCCATCATCTTCAATGCGGACGCCTGCGGAGGCGAAATGGACGAAGCGGAAGCAAGAGATCGTTGGCTCGGCAAGGCATTGTGGCCGTGGCCGTTGGCGTTGGCTTATTCGGCTACTTCCGACAAGCGGGATGATGCGATCTCGGTGGCCGTCTATAACTTGGAAAACTATCCGAAAGTCGGCACTGCGGCAGAGTACGCCGGGCTGGGTGCGGCTGAACGTGTGTTTCAGGCGTTGGGCGGCCCCTCGAAGGAAGTTGACGATGACGGAAATGAAACCGGCAAGTTTGCCTGCTTGGAGGCGCTAGAGGCGCCGCTCCTGCGTCTTTTGTCGGACGGCAAAATTCAGGCATGGGGCCGCGCGGATGCCAACGCGCAATTGAATCGGATCGAACCGTCATCGTGGGTCGGAGCCGAGATTATTTCTGGGAAGACCTGCGATCTGGGACGAGCGGGATGGCGCGCGATAGCCAATAGCCTTGACAGCATGCTCGATAATATCCAGCCAACAATCTGGTTTCGCGACATCCACCTCGAACGCGATCACATGATTGCGAGGCTCTCCCCGTCCGAGCGCATGCCCTCCCTGGTGCAGGCACCTCCTCAGCTTCTCGGCAAGGCGGAAACAGACGCCGCTTTTGCCGCGCGGGTCCAAGCCGCTGTTAAAGCGGGGCAATATTTCACCTTAGAAGATGACGAAATTTTCTTGCGCAGCTGCGGCATGAAACACGGTGTGCGCAACCGGGCAAAAGAATTACGGGGCAAATTCCGAGACGCTGTACGGCCCGCGCACAGGCCGCCCGGTCAGCGAAAAAGTCAGCAATGATGAGATACTTGCCGACTTGTTGAGTTAGGTTGCCGACTTTTTGAATGCGCATGTTTGCTCATGCCTGATGAAGCCAAGGAGCATTTCCAAGGCGGCAGGCAGGAGCGAACCCAATGACAGCATTGCTTGATACCAAACAGGCTGCGCCCTTGGTCGGCGTCGCGCCGGAGACGCTTGAGACTTGGCGGAGCCGGGGCGGGGGCCCGAAGTTCATCAAAACCAGTGCGGGCCGTCGCGGAAAGGTCCTTTACGATCCCGCCGATATCGAGGCGTGGAAGGATGCCAATCGCTACGGCTCGACGAGCGAGGTCGCGTAATGAGCCTCCGTGAGGAGGCGTCCAATAACGCGAAGGGGTGCAAGACGCTGACCGTCCGCACCCCTCAAATCGAAAATATGCTCGCCAGCATTCAGATCGACCTTGCACCACCTGAAC